>Ga0209042_1000508_pt1 | contig 41139 bp, 30 predicted proteins | sample SaaInlV_200m_DNA_6_FD_184649 | JGI IMG/M metagenome (GOLD analysis project Ga0209042, IMG submission 184649) | Marine microbial communities from expanding oxygen minimum zones in the Saanich Inlet - SI037_S2LV_200m_DNA (SPAdes) (version 2) | ecosystem: Environmental > Aquatic > Marine >...
CAGTCCCCTTGCCGATGTTCACATCCCTGCCGATAATAGCAGAGGGATGAATAGTAGAAATGATCTCAAGCTGGGGGTGATTTTCTGCCAAGAAATTAGAAACTTTAGAGCGCATGAAGTTATCGCCAACGGCAACAAATATCCCGTTAACCGTATGCTCTTTGAGTAAGGTGCCTAGTTCTTCTTGTTTTCCCAATATCTCGTAGTCAAAGACTTTCTCCCCCGCAGCTTGGTCGCGGCTGAGTAACCCAAGAATTTGATATTTGGATTCTTTTTCGATGATGTCGATCACGACTTTGGCGTGACCAGAAGAACCGATGATGAGAATATTTTTCATATAAATAAACTCCTTATCGACTTCTTTGGTATTTTTGCCGTTGAGGCTTCTGCGTGATAATGTCTTTTTGCTTTCGCTTGCGCTCGATGTCTTTTTCGATGAACATCGGTTCAAGGGTGAAAGGATCCATCTCTGTCCAGTACATCACGCTTGAATACGTGGAGGGTGTCGGGGTGAAGATTTGCACTTGCTCGGGCGAAATTCGCAGCTCGCTGCTGACGAAACCCTTCATTTTGCGCATGTCTTTATCATCACAGCCCGGGTGGGCGGCGATCATGTAGTAGGTTAGGAATTGTTTTTTACCCGCCTTACGATTGAGTTCTTCAAAGCGATTTTTGAATTTGACGAGCGATTCAGTGCCGGGTTTGCCCATATGATGCAAAACATGATCTTCGGTATGTTCGGGGGCGATCTTCATTTGTCCGGATGTATGATGCGTAACGACTTGTTGCAGATAATTATCACCATGCTCGGTGTCGCTCAAGATCATATCGTAACGCAGTCCAGATGCGACGAAGACTTTTTTGACACCATCCAGATTTTGCACCTTCTCCAGCACTTCAGCATGGGGACGGTGGTCGATCTTGATCACGGGGCAGACTCCCGGGCTGACACATCGCTTAGCTGGACAGTTGCCGTATTTCAACTTTTTCCCGCATTCGTAACCGTACATATTTGCGGTTGGTCCGCCCAGATCGGAGATATAACCCTTGAACTTGGGATGCCGCGTGATGACTTTTGCCTCCGAGACTATGGAATCCTGACTGCGCGAACGGATCGTGCGTCCTTCGTGGACGGCTATGGCGCAGAAATTACATTCGCCATAGCAGCCACGATGAGATGGAATAGAGAATCCGATGGTGTCGAGCGCGCGCACTTTGCCATCTTTTGCATAATAAGGGTGTTGCGCACGTTCGTAGTTGAGCGCATAGATGGCATCCAGCTCTTCTTCTGTTTGGTAAAGAGCTGGTGGATTTTGGACAAGATAACGATCGCCATGACGTTGAGTCAGTCCCTTTGCGGGGATGGGATCGTTATTTTTGTAGAAAGTATGGAACATCTCGATGAATGCAATTTTGTCTTTGGCGACAACTTCGTAGGCGGGCATTTTGAGATAGCCTTCACGGGCTTCTTTGGCGATATAGCTCAAGCCGCGTATCTCATGTGGATCCAAGCCGTCACGCATGGCGGCGGCGAACTCCAGCGTCGATTTTTCTGCCATGCCGTAAAGAAGATAGTCGGCTTTGGTGTCGAAAAGGATCGAGCGGCGAATTTTGTTGGTCCAGTAATCGTAGTGGGGGACACGCCGCAGGGAGGCTTCGATCCCGCCGAGGACGATGGGGGCCGTTGGTTTATTGGGGCTGACTTCTTTTGCGTAGCGTCGAATGAGACCCGTATAGACGATTGTGGCACGGTCGGGACGGCGGTTATTTTCTCCGCCGGGCGTATAGTCATCGGTGCGGCGTTTTTTCTTAAGCGCTGTGTAGTTCGAGACCATCGAGTCGATGCTGCCAGCCGTCACCCCCCAGAAAAGCTCGGGTTCACCGAGCCTGCCAACATCCACGAGTGAATCGGTGCGCGGTTGGGCGATGATGCCGACACGATAGCCTGCATCCATTAAAACCTTGCCGATCACGGCTGTCCCCATGAAGGGGCTGTCGATATAGCTGTCGCCGCTGACGATGATGATGTCGAGCGCATCCCAGCCGAGGGCTTGCATTTCTTTTCGAGTAGTGGGGAGGAACATAGATGCGATTATAGCGCAAAAAAAGACTTCCGAAGTTTTGAAAACTTCGGAAGTCTCGACTGATTACTGACCCACTGAATACTGTTACTCCACCGTCACACTCTTCGCCAAATTCCTCGGCTGATCAACATCCAGTCCGCGCAGTGAAGCGATATGATACGCCAGCACCTGCAAGGGGATGACCGTTATCACCGGGCTGAGCATCCACGGGGTTTCGGGGATCCACAGGACGTGGTCTGCCATGTCGGCGACGATATCATCGCCATCGGTCGCGACTGCGATAACGGGGCCGCCGCGCGCCTTGGCCTGCTGAATTTGCGAGATCATTTTCTCGTGCCAAGGGTCTTGCGGCGCAAGGCAAATGACGGGCATCTCTTCATCTATCAGGGCGATCGGTCCGTGTTTCATTTCGCCAGCGGGGTAGCCCTCAGCGTGGATGTAGGAAATCTCTTTTAGCTTCAGCGCACCTTCGTAAGCGATGGGCATATTGATGCCGCGCCCCAAATAAAGGCAGCCTTTGATGTCTTTTAGCGCGTGGGCAACTTTCTCAATATCTGCTTCGCGCTCCAGCACCTGTCCAACGAGATCAGGTACAAGGCGCAGGTCGGCGACCATTTGGCGGCGTTTAACGGGATCAATTGTCCCGCGCAAATCTGCCAATAAAATGGCGAGCATGTATAAATCCACGATCGGTGCGGTGAAAGCTTTTGTCGAAGCCACCCCAATTTCGGGTCCGGTTTGCATCGAGATGGAACCATCCGAAACGCGCATCGCCTGTGAGCCAATCGCATTCACGATGCTCCACAAAATCGCCCCTTTGCTGCGCCCCTCTTCCATCGCCGCCAGTGTATCTGCCGTTTCGCCCGATTGCGAAATTGCCAGCACGACGGTGTTTTCATCCACAATTGGGTCGCGGTAGCGGAACTCGGAGCCGATATCGATCTCGACGGGGATGCGGGCAACAGACTCGATCAGATATTTTCCGACCATGCCTGCATAAGCCGCCGTGCCGCAAGCCACGATATAAATTTTTTGGATGCGTTTGGCGAGGGCTTCATCAAGATTGAGTTGCGGAAGGCGGATGCGCCCTTCGTCGAAATCTACACGTCCGGCAAGGGTGTCGGTTAATGCGCGGACTTGTTCGTGGATTTCCTTTTCCATGAAATGGCGATATTCGCCTTTTTCGGCAGCTACGGGATCCCAAGCAATCGTCTGCGGACTTATTTCTAACTTGGTTCCGTCTACAGTTTCGTATGCCGCACCCGAGCGTGTGATCGTTGCCATCTGCCCCGATTCAAGGAAGACGACCCGACGGGTATGCTCAAGAATGGCGGGGATGTCAGATGCGGCGTACATTTCGTCGTTGTCGCCATAGCCAATCACAACGCCGCCCGCATTGCCGATGCGGGCTGTTACGATCTTGTCCGGCTCGTGGGCAGACATGACGACGACCACATTTGCGCCTTTGAGATGTGTAAATGTCGCGCGCGCCGCTTCAACGAGATCAAGTCCGCTGGCAATATAATGCTCTACAAGATGGACGATGGTTTCGCTGTCGGTCTCCGATTTGAAGTCCACGCCCTCGGCGCTGAGTTCATCACGCAGTTCGAGGAAGTTTTCCACAATCCCGTTATGGACGACGACAACTTTGCCTGTCTGCCCGAGATGGGGGTGCGCGTTTTGCTGGCTGGGTGCGCCATGCGTTGCCCAGCGCGTATGCCCGATGCCGATATGTCCGCTAAGAGGGGAGTTTTGCACCGAGTTGGTCAGGTTTGAGAGCTTGCCTGCTTCACGGCGTACTTCGATGCTGCCATTTTGCAAGACAGCTACGCCCGCCGAGTCGTAGCCGCGATATTCAAGGCGTTTCAAGCCGCCAAGAATGATCGGGGTTGCGTCGCGGGGTCCGATATAACCTACGATTCCACACATGAGAGTCCTCCAGTGTTTATATGTCAGGTGTCAAGTTTTTAACCACGAAGGCCATGAAGGAGCACAAAGTTTTTTTGTTTTTCTTCGGGAACTTTGTGCTCCTTGTGGTAAACGCTTTACTTGACGCTTCCTGAGCCACTCCTTTGCATTTTGCTCATATGGTTACCCATACGCCTTGTTGCAAGGTTTTTTTGGAGGGAAAGGTGGTCGGGTGGTGGCACACCACGGAGGGCTTCCGCTGATCTTTCGATTTTTAACCGCATTTATGCGGCCTATTCCCATCTTGCGATGGAGAACCCTCTTCCTCGTCATCCTGAAAGAACTCAGGATCATGCGCTGTCTTTCCCGCTTGTGGATATGTTCCGCAAGCAGAGCGGATTATACTCGAAAATATATTTCGAGCAGGCGTACTTAAAATAGAACTGAATCAAAAAAACAGTGTATCAATAATACACTGTTTTTTTGATTCAGTTGAAAATAATTAGTGTAGGAGAGAAATTACAGGAGCTTCAGTAAGTTCGGGGGAGTATAACTTGCTGGCGTCCCACATAATTTCGGCTTGGGCATTGCCGTTCATTTGCCAAGTATAGCAAACGAATTGCATATATTGTTTTTGTAGTTGCCCGCTGCCAACATAATCACAGGGGGCATTTTGAGCTAAAAATGTGCCTGACATGTCAACATTGCCGTTTCCATTAATCGTCATTTGGCTGGTGTTTGAGGGAGGGGCGTATACAACTAATCCTGCATAAGGACCACTAGTTGGTGCTGAAATATCCATTTCCATATTGCCATTCCATTGTATTCTCCCAGTATTCATGACAATAGTTACGCCAGTTGCTGTAAGTTTATCTCCTCCATTCATTTGGAAATCACCGTTGATGCAATAAGTGCCTGATGATAATGTTTCAACACCTGATGGTGGGAAAGTGCCTGTGTAATTGCCTGGGCTCATTGAGCTCCCTGTTTTTGTTGCAGTTCCTGTACAGGTAATGCCTAAGTCAGCAGGTGGAGCATCAAAAGTTTGCCCGTAATTTACATTTCCACACCCGTCCTCGCCTTTTAGATTCGTAAAGGTGCCGCCGCTAGATGCAGCTGTGATCACATCTGCACAAGCGGTTCCGGATTCCTCTTTCTTCAATTGGGCTTCACCGCCTTGAAATCTCAAGCAGCTACCATCTGTTGAAGCTGATCCCATATTCCCGCCCCATATCTGTACATGACTGCTACCACTAACAAGAATGGATGAGCCATTTGCACCATTACAAGTCCCGGATTTTGTTGCGAAGACGGATGAGCCGTTATAGAGAGGGCTGCCTCCAACTGTGTGTACATCGCACGCACGTGATGTTGCTGAAACAATATTGGTCATTTGCTCTCTTCCAACAACCGGAGCAAATACGGTGTCTATATTGGAAGTAATAGTTACAGTGATATCTGTTCCCGTATCTGGACATTCACCCGTTGGGGTACTCGCTGTCGTAATGGCGACAATATTTGATGTCCCATTATTGTCGTAGCCGTTAGCTACAGTAAGTGCTAGAGCAGTACTTGAAAAGTCGTTACCTCTTATTTTAGCAAGCGCAGCAGCCATAGCGGCTGTATCGACTGCGTTTTGAGCTTGGCGTCGGTCTGAAAAGACAAGGCCTCCATCAATGGAAAGGGCCGTGAATCCAACTAAGCCAACGATGGCTAGGGCAATTAGGACAATCGCTTGCCCTCGTTCAGCTCGGTTTTTTTTCAAGAACATGATGCCTCCAAAGCATAAAACTTATAAAACTACATATAGTATATCTGATTTATCTCTGTACAACAATTACAAAACTGTAAGGGTGTCCCTGTTTTAGTGTGGGTGCCTAAATAGAAAAGTAGCGCTAATTGTTTTCCTGGCGCAGGAAGTGTTTTTCCTTTTGGTGTGTTTCACTCCAACTTAAGTACTGCCAGCTGAAATGTGAAGAAATAACGTATGATTTTTAGATGTAGATATTTGAGGGATTTTGCTCGGGAAAAAGGGATGGTGGCAAAAAAATAGATAGGTTGATCGTATTTTATTCAGCTGATTCTATTTGTAGAGGGCGTAATATATCTTGATTGGTGTAATAAAAAGAAAACGGCAGCCTGCTGAAAGGAGCAAGCTGCCGAGATAGGGGAAGCAAATTCAGGTCGAGGGCGAGATGTTATTCTGCTAGTTCGATTTGTGGAGAGATGAAGGCTGTCGCGTTTTCTTCTGGGTTATAGGAAACAAAAACGTCGGCATTACCATTGGATGTGACATTGTAGCCGATAACCTGACTGTGGGTGACTTCCCCATTTGAATTTCCTCGAAAATCAATACACGCTGTAGGAGCAAGAATGGTACCTACTATTCCTATACTTGAGTGACCGCGAAACTCAATACTTTGAGAACCATGATCTTGATAGCGTTCGCAAGGGGTATTGCTCATCTCTATGATTAGATAATAACCCTCGTAGGGTCCACTTGCAGGTGCTGTGCCACCGAAACCATGCCCTGCTGCGAATTTCACGTCAAAATCTGTGTCTGTGACATAGATGGTGGCATTATTGACAATAACATTGTCTTGGAACAATATTTCAAAATCGTCTATGCAATAGATGCCATTGATGAAGTTGAAATCCTCGCCTGCGTGATGACCACTGGTTAGGGTTTCGATATTGTAGCCACCTTCAGCGGTATCGTCACAGGCAGGGGTTGGGGGCATCATTGCGGCAATATCTTCTGTACTATAAGCTAGAGCCGATTGGTTGGGTTGCGAACAAGTGAAGCCGTCAGCGCTGGTGACTGTTGTGACACATTTGTCGTGAGGAAGGGTCACCGAGTCATTGTTTTTAGAGTATGCACAACCGTTTGAGAAAATACCACCGCCTTCAAGAATCCATTTGTCTGCGTTGCTATTGCCTGTATCAAATCCACAGGGGTTACTTCCGTGACGTGATGCTCTGGGGTTGAGACCCACAACCGCGTTCCCGTTAAAGAGAACCTGGGTTGTAGCTGGTTTAGCGCGAGCTACAGCTTCCACTCTATTGTTGGTTGTGTCAATACCAACGACGGGGGCAAAAAAAGTTTCTACCTCTGATTCGATGATAACTTGAATATATTCATTACAATCATAGGCGGTACTCGAGCAATTGGCATAAGCCCCGCTTTGAGGAGGGTTATGAACTGTAACTGTAACGGATGAGTCGTTGTCGTCAAAGCCATTGCTGGCTGTGATGTTTAGCGCAGTGGCATTCCAGTCATTATTTCTTATTTTAGCTAACGCAGCAGAAAGGGCTGCAGTATCTGCTGCGTTTTGGGCTTGGCGGTTATTTGAATAGGCATTCCCGCCATCAATGGCAAGGGCTGTGAAGCCAACCAAGCTAACAATAGCAAGGGTAAGTAATACTATCGCTTGCCCTCGCTCCATTTTTTTCTTACCAAGCATTTTCTAATCCTCCTATTTATATAAAAACAGGGTAATCCTTGTCTCTGAGTTAGGAAAAAGACCTATATTTTATAAATATACTCTATTTGTAACTTATTGTGGTTGATAATTTTGAAAATACCCAGTAAAGATTACCTTTATTGTGCAAGAAGACAGTAATGCTAGTTATTGAAAGAGCTAAAAAAACAGCCTGCTGGCAATCACAGCAGGCTGTTGAAGTAAATTAGAAAAGAAAGTTTAAGCTGTTAATGTGCTAGCTCTATCCGAGGTGGTACAGTAGCATCATAATTTGTAGAATCTTCGTAATGGATATAAGTATCGGCGGTGCCTATAAGGTCAATGGTGTAGCCAATCACTTGGCTACTGTAACCATCTGTATTTCCGGTTCCATTGATCTGTATTTCAGATGCTGGAGCAAGGATACTGCCCTCAAATTCAGATGTTGCGTTTCCATTAAGGATAACGATTTCGTCATTATCCATGGGAAGGAAAATTAACAAACCTGCAAATTCGCCACTGTCTGGAGCATCCAGTAAGAATTCACCTGCACCATTAATATGTAAGCCGCCATCCACGAAATACAAGGTGACATCATGTCCTTCGAGTGTGTTGGAAGCGTTTAGCACCAAATCGCCAGAAATGCAATAAGTTCCTGGTTCAAGAAATACATCGTTTCTCAACCAGGATGCCGCCACATTGCCTGGAGTGAGAGTTGACCCACTTTGTGTAGAGTTTGTTGTGCCACAATCAGGTTCTGGCATCGCAAATTCGGGCGGGTAAGGCATTGCTGTAGCACCTTCTGTGGGAGGATACGGGTCAAGTAACGAAGGGTTTTGCACAACCGCATCCCCAACAGATGTGATGCCACCATCAACTGCTAATAATGAAGCTGAACCTTGTTGTTCAAAGACACCGTCGTTTGGATTGTTGCATTCATCTCCGTTGGAGTTAACAAATACTCCCCCTCCAGTTACTTCTGTGGCTGCTGTGCCATGTACATAATAGGCTTGGCATTCAGTCGGTGCCAAGCTGACCATGGCATTTCCATAAACCATGGGTTCTGTTATTGCAGGTTTTGCGCGCGCGACAGCCTCAACTGTGTTGGTAAGTTGCTCTACGCCTACAATGGATGCGAAAAATGTATCTACATGAGAGACAATGATCACTTGGATGTATTCGTTGTTTCCAGCATAAGTGCCATCAATAGGCGGGTTGTATAGATTTACAGTATTTGAGATACTATCGTTGTTATAGCCATTGCTACTGGCAAGGGTTTGCCCTATCGCATTCCAGTCATTATTTCTAACTTTTGCCAACGCGGCAGATAGAGCAGCTGTGTCAGCCGCGTTTTGCGCATTGCGTCGATCTGAGAAGGCATTCCCACCATCAATAGCTAGAGCAGTAAAACCGATTAAGCCAACAATAGCAATCGCGATCATAACAATTGCCTGCCCCCGTTCAGTCTTATTATTCATTTTCATTTTCAACTCTCTTTCTGCTTGCTTAGCAGGGGGGACTCAGAATAGCATCTGTTACAGATGCTGTGAGGGGAATTTCTGAAACTCCTAAGATTTCCGGGAGCAAAGGCATAATGAGATGATAGAGATAGCTTACCTCTACGCGTACTGCTGCGCCATTTCCTTCACATGCATTTGAAGTTGTTGCGCTAGCTACAGGGATCTCCCCAGAAGTTGTGATGATGATAATCGTTACTCCTTCGCCGGTTTCTTCTAGATCGTTGGCTAGATCAACGGGTGAAGAGGACGAGGAAGTAACGCGATTTGTTATTTCTGTGGCATTTAAAGGATCGATCGAAGCATAAAGCGCCCCTTCTTGAGCTGCATCACGTAGAGAAACGTAGGAGTAAAGCGCCATGCCAAAGTCGACTGCTCCCGCCAGAAGGGTAAGAAGGATAATAAGGCTAATGGCAAGCTCAACAAGACTTTGGCCTTGCTCAGTCTGAGTTTTTTTACGATTCTTATCCATAATTAGTTTTTTGTCCTAGGGTGAGCTAAGCGTTGTAGCTGAGCATACAGGATCGGAAAATGTGATAATTGCCCTTACATAGGTCCCTGGGGCTTTTCCGAATTCGATTCCGAGATTTGCGGTGGCGCCATTTCCGATCGCCCATGCCCCGGATGCAGCCTCAGAGCCAGAATTAGATTCGCTGTCCCAGATTTTTGTCCCATCCAATCTGATAATTTTTAACTTGCGATCAGAATTTGTGTTATGCCAGTTAATGGTAACACTGGCAACGGTAATGCTGGTTCCTGAATTATTGGTAAATGTCCATGATGGGGTTTTTGTGTTCGCAGGAATTGTGCCGCTATGGCTTAGTGAACAGACCGCAGGATTTGTCACTGTAAAGAACATACTGTCCACGGTTGAAGTTGTTGCGCCGCTGGAAGCACTGGCTGTAGCGCTGTTGGTTAGCGTACCGACATCGCCGGAGAGAATTGTATAGGTGCTGTCACAGTCAGTGGAATTTCCAGGGGTGATGTTTGCGCCTGAGCTGCAGGTAACTGTGCCTAGTCCACCACTTAGTGCGTACGTAGGGGTAAGTGTCGTGTTGCCTGTATTGGTAAGTGTGTAGGTAAAAGCGATCACGTCGCCTACATCGAGCGTATCTCCATCATTTACAGGGGAGCCAAGCACTGTTGCGCTGATATCCAAACTCAGACGGTCTGTATGATATGTATATACGGTAGCTGTATCCGTGTTATTTGAAGTGACCGGTAGCAAAGTGGAGCCGCCCCATGAGATGCTGTCGATATAACCGATGACAGGGCTGATGATGGAGCCTGCATCAAGATCGTCAGGATCAACAACCGGATAGCTTCTCACACATTGATCTGCTGTCGGGGTGGTTGTGGCTGGCGCAAGCGCTGCATTTAGTGCTTTTGTACAAACAACAACGCCATTTTCCTTGATCTCGTAGACCGTCCCAGCCGGAATGGAGATATTGCTTTGATTGTCGAGTGAATAGGTGTATTCAAGCGTGCTAGTCGTGATGGAAACCGTGTCTCCACTGCTGATCGGTACACCGTCTGCTTTAAGTGCGGTGGAAACATAGAATTCAATTTCTTCATCCGCGTAAATAGTGAAGTCGGCCAAAGTGTTTGAGACAAGGGTTTCAGCGCCTTGTGTAGCAGAGGCTGTCGTATTGCGTAGAATGATCCCGCCGGCATCCAGATCCCCCTGGGTGATAGCATAGGTGCCAGAACAGGTAATTGTTATTGCGAGTGGGGTGCTGCAAGTTAGGGTGGTGCTTGCAGGCGATGCGGACGTACCATCCAGGCGTGCCAAGTCAAAGTCAATGACCGGGTTATCCATATCAGTGCCAGAATAGTTGCTCAACTGGAAGGTGAAGGTTACGTCCCCTTCTGCTGCATAGGGACTAGGGATTGCGCTGGTAAATACCAATGCCAATGGCTGTGTGTAGACCGTTACGTTTCCAGATACAGGCGTTGTGGGGGTACCGCTGTATTCAGCCTGAATACTGGCGTTGTGGGTGACGGAACCTGCATCCAGATCGGTTGGATCGGTGATCCAATATTGGGCAGTACAGCTTGAACCTGTGGATGTGCCCACAGCCAAGCCACTCGGCATACAGTCGATACTCGTGATAGCCAGTCCGCCAGTGTCGGTGATCGTGAAATTGGAAAGCGGGACATTTCCCGAATTCGTCAGGTCATATGTATAGGTTACAAAACCTTCACTGGTTTTTGATGTGGGAGTAACTGTAATGTCGTTGAGGGTTAGTGCAGGCAATTCCGTGAATGTGACTAAACTATTATCACTGGCTGTGGCTGTATCTGTCCCATCTGAACCTGTCGCAGAGCCCGAGATAATGAGATTTGTCCCAAGGTCAGCATCATCCGTACCGGTAGTGGTGTAGCTGCCAACGCAAGTGTTGTTATTGCCTGCAGTGATCGCGCCGGTATTGCAAGTATTGGTATGAATTTCAACACCGTCGCTTTCTCTTGTGATGCTGACCGTTACAGAAGATGTGGTCAGGTCGATCGTTCCTGTATTGTCGATGGTGAAGGTATACGAGATCGTTTCCCCGGATGTGCTGTAGGTTTGGTCTGCTGGGGCTGTCAGGCTGATAGTCGGGGTTAGACCAGGTGTACTAGGTGTTGCATCAATTGTGATACCTATAAAGATCGTTCTCTTGCTTTCTGTTGTAATATCAAAATTTCCAAAGGGGACAAGCGGCACCATCGGCGTATATGCACTAGTGGATATTACTTCAATACGATCTCCGTTTTGGAAGAGTCCAGATGAAGGGTTAGGGAAGGTGCTGCTGGATGTATCGCAGTCAGCAAAGGTTGTCCCGCCGCGTGTGAAGATAATATCCACGCTACTTATAGGGAGAATGAATCCCATTGTCTCTGCTGCGGTTTGGATGCCGGTACAATCCAAATATTTTGGTGTGCCAGAGCCGTTATCGCCGGTTGCAGACCCGTAGCGTACTGCCTCTCGGCTGGCTGTAGTAACAGAGCCATAAATAAAAAGCAGTCGCCCCGCTTCCATTAAGCCAAAAACAAGTACAAGTAAAACGGGTAAAACAAGAGCAAACTCAACCATAGATTGCCCTTTTGGTTTCCGTTTTTTATTTGGAAAAAAAATATTCTTGTTCATAATTAAAACCTTGTAATAAACTTTATAAAATTGACGTGATCCAATGGGGCAAGTAGAGAAGGATGAAGGTACTTAGAATAAAATAGGGACCGTAAGGAATGAAGATCATCAGCGCGTCTTTTTGATAACGTTGCTGAATGAAAATGGCGATAACGATGATCAGACTGACCGCTCCGCCAGCCAGAATGCCGAGAAGCAAACCGAACCAAATTATAGGCCAGCCAAGCAATAATCCTAAAATGCCTGCGAGATTAACATCACCAAAACCGAGTGCGTCCTCGTCATCGGGTTCCAGCCCGGCGGCTATCATCCGTTTTGCGCGGAATTTGGTGAAAAGAACGCCAAAGCCATAAAGCGCGTACATGATCCCGTAGCCAGCCAAACCGCCGAGCAATGTTTCTTTCAGACCATGCAAGAAGATGCCAAGTCCCAACGCAAGAATTGCACCAAAAATGCTCGTGGGGTGAAGTATTAAGCGATGTTCAAGATCAATGATAAAAACTACAGCAAGATAAACCAATAAGAGCAGACCGAGCCAATATCCCAGTGTATTGGGCGGGGAGAACCAGATATAAAGGCTGGCGATCAACCCTAAAACTTGTGTCACCCAGGTACGCGTTGCGCGTGGTTTTTCACAAGCGGAGCAACTTTTGAGCAGTAGATAATTTGTCCATGCGAATTTGGCGGAACACTGTTTGCAGGGAGGGGATGTTAATTGCCGGGTAGCAGGTAAAACGTCAGCAAGATAGTTCACGAGCAGGGCGGCAACCCATCCCAATAGAAGAGGAACGACAATAGATATATTCATACATCTTCATTATAACGAAAAGATACTGTAATTATATGACGAATGATAAGAGAAGACTTTCATTTTTGTAATCACTACCCCCTACTTAGGGGCTATTTTTCAGTCTTCTGTTACAATTTCGGCAACTTTACGGAATGGAGTATTTCATGGAAAAATTTCTGATCGAAGGTGGCATCCCGCTAAAAGGCGAAATTACGCCTGCCGGCAATAAAAATGCTGCGTTGCCCATGTTGGCGGCAACTTTACTAAGCGAAGAGCCTGTTATTTTGCATAATGTGCCGCAAATTCGAGACGTGCAAGATATGCGAAAATTGCTCGAGAGCATGGGCGCAGAGGTAGTGGACTTGAGCGAAACCTCGTGGCAGATCACCGCAAAAGAACTAAAGCCTCTTGAGTTGGATATAGAGCTCAGCCGACGCATACGTGCCTCGATCTTGCTTGCTGGCCCCATAACGGCTCGGTGCGGAGAACTTCGTTTGCCTCCCCCCGGCGGAGACGTGATCGGGCGACGACGGCTGGATACGCATTTTCTGGCATTGGAAGCCCTCGGCGCAGAAGTGAGCTATGATCGCATACTCGAATTCAAAGCCAACGGGTTAAAGGGCGCAAGTATCCTTTTTGATGAAGCCAGTGTGACTGCCACAGAAAACGCGGTTATGGCGGCTGTGCTCGCCGAAGGGAAAACCGTTATCCGCAATGCTGCTTCAGAACCGCATGTGCAGGAACTTTGTCATTTGTTGAATAGCTTGGGCGCAAAGATCGAAGAAATTGGCTCGAACACGCTGCATATCGAAGGTGTACCGCGTTTGCACGGTGGCGAGTTCACCATCGGCGCGGACTATCTTGAGGTGATCTCTTTTGTTGGCGCGGCAGTGGTTACGAAGGGCAACATCCGCGTTCGTAATGCGGGTGTGAAATATCTCGACATGGTCAAAATTGTGATGGAACGCCTTGGCGTTTGTTGGGAAGTGGAAGGCGACGACCTGCTCGTTTCCAACGACCAATCCATGAAAATCATTCCTGATTATGGTGGCGCAATTCCTGAGATCAAAACAAACGTCTGGCCCGCTTTCCCCACCGATCTCATCAGCATCGTTATCACCATTGCCACGCAATCTGAAGGCACGATCATGTTCCACGACTGGATGTATTCCGGGCGCATGTATTTCACTGACAAACTCGTCAGTATGGGCGCGAAGATCATTCTCTGCGACCCCTATCGCTGCATCGTGCAGGGCCCAGCCCAGCTCTTTGGCGAAAACGTCGATAGTCCCGACATTCGCGCGGGCATGGCATTGTTACTCGCTGCACTTGCTGCAGATGGCAAATCGACCATTCGGAATATCAGTCAAATTGATCGCGGCTATGCCGATGTTGAGCAGAAATTCAAGGCTTTGGGGGCAAAAATAGAGCGAGTAAAAGAACAATAGCTAAACGCAGATACCGAGTGTTTTCAAAACACTCGGTATCTTTTTTTTCTAAAATCTTCTACGAATCATCGCAATAACTTGCCTGATTTCCGGGACTTTTAGAATCCACACGCCTAAAAGATAGATTATTCCCCCGATAGCGATTCCGCCCAATGCAACCACCCACGGTGCGGACGCGATTTGAGCTTGTCTCCACCAAACTAACGTGATGCCCATCCCCAACGCGGCGAGCGTTGCCTGCCCAAACCCGCGCGCGATATTTGCACCATCTATCCCGCCCAAACGTTTTCGCATTAAGATTAATAACAAGACCATCTCCAGCGCAGTGGCAAGAGAGTTGGCAAGTGCCAAACCGCCATGCGGCATCCAGCCGATTTGCTCGAAAAGCGCAGCAAAAGCGATGCTGAAGACAATATTTAGGCTCATTGCGCCGATACCGACCAAAACAGGCGTTTTTGTATCGTGGAGCGCGTAAAATGCGCGTGCCAAAATTTCCATCACCGAGTGCCCAACCAAGCCGACTGCGTACCAAAGCAATGCCCAAGCGACGATCTCCGTCGAGCGCGCGTCAAATTCGCCGCGTTGATAGAGCAAGGTGATGAGGGGAACGCGCAGAATGATCAATCCCACTGCCGCAGGAATTGAGAGCAGCAAAACCCCGCGAATAGTTGCCGCGAGTGAATTGCGGACATCATCCAATTTGCCGAGCGCATATTGGGCGGCGAAAGTTGGCATCGCGGCTGTTGCAATAGATTGAGCAATCGCAACCTGCGCCATTAGCATCAGCGCAAACCCATATTCGATGCCCGCTACAGAGCCAGCCGCCATCCGTGATGCCAGCCAAGTATTAACCCAGAAATTGAGTTGCACAACGGCTACGCCCAAAAGACGGGGTCCCATCAAACGGATCACCTCGCTAACGTTCGCATCACCAAAGCCGAGGGTGAACGAATAAGAAGAGCCTTCTAGTAAGGGCTTTAGCCCTTTGGCGTTGGAATGACTGAAGTCATTACTACGAGGGAGTTTTAATAAAGCGGGGATTTGCAACGCCAAATGGAAAAATGCCCCGATCACTACCCCCCAAGCAAGACCATAAATGCCCATTGTGGGTGCAAGCACCAGCACGCCGAAGATCATCCCGACCTGGTACATAGATGGGGTCAGCGCAGGGATTAGGAAAGCTTGATGCGAATTCAGAATTCCCATCACAAGCCCGCTTAAGCCGAAAATCATTGCCGAGAAGAGTTGAATGCGGAGTAGCGTGACCGTGAGCGCAAATTGTTCGGGGTTGGCAGAAAAGCCGGGAGCAAGGGCGTGACGTACAATTTGGGGAGCGAAAATTGCTGCCAGCGCGGCGAGCAAGCCCAAAACAAGAGCGACCCAATTGGCGACTGCGCTCGCCAATTTCCACGCAGAATCCTTTTCATCTTTCGCCAATAATCCAGCAAAAGTGGGGATGAAAGCCGATCCCAATGCGCCGCCCGCAACGAGATTGAAGAGCGTCTCAGAAACGCGATTCGCGGCGATGAAGGCATCCAGCTCTGCGCCTGCGCCAAAAGCCTGCGCGACGAGGATGCGGCGCAAAAGCCCAACGATTTGCCCAAAAGCAAAGGCGAGCATAACCGTACCCGCAGCGCGAGCGATCTGGCGATTGGCGTTAGATTCGTTGCTCAAAATTGCGCCCATCCTGCCCTTCCCCTTTATGGGGAAGGAATAAATTCTCCCCCCTCAGGGGGGAGTTAGAGAGGGGCGGTAAGAATTTAAAGCTCATATCCTTTAACCGCGATCAAATTCGTATATTTGCGTCCATGCAAACGCGCAATGAGCGTATCCCAATCTTCCAATGGCTCAATATGCCCGAGCGGTTTTTCTTTGAGTTCATAAAGCGTAAAGCCGAGATCGCTCAGGTCTTGCAAATAGCCGCGCGCATCGCCGCCAGTACTCTCGATACCCTGGGGCCAAAATTCGGTCATGACGATGGTTTTTTCTGAGTGGCGCAAAGTATCCATGAAGCCAGAAATAATCCGATGCTCATAGCCCTGTACATCCATTTTGACAAAATTGACTTCTTTGATGCCTTGTTCGATAAGTAGCGCATCCATCGATTTGGCTTCGATGGGAATGCTCTCCCATTCATCGGGCGCGTCAGAAAGGCGATTATCAGCTTTGTTTTCGGGGTTTAGCGCAAGGCTGCGTGTGCCGCTTTGAGAAGAAGCCGCCATTTGAAAAAGCTCAATTTTAGGTGCGTCTTCAATACCACGTGCTTCCTGGTTGACTTTTACATTTTTCGCAAGCAGCGCAAAAGATTCAGGGTGCGGCTCAAGCGTGATGATCTTGCCATCATTATTAAGGGTATGCATAGCGAGCGCGCTATATAGCCCAACGTTGCCGCCAATATCTACAAAAACCATATCACCAAGGCAATGCTCTTTAAAGAAGGCAATTTCACTATTCTCATAAACGCGCAAAGTCAGTGCGCCCGAAAGGACCGGGTCATTCGGGTTCAGATACAGCGTCGCTGGATCTACTTTTATCTTTTCGGGGATGATTTTCAACAAAATAGCATTCGCTAATTTGCGGAGAGGACGCGGTTTAAGTAATTCCGTATAAACAAATTCTGCAAGAGCCATAAAACTTCCTTTTTTGTTAAGCCTGAGTGTGGGTTTAAGCGCGCAGAATTATACCCCACGCAGTATAATCAGCCATCAAAATAAAGCGAGGAAAACAAGTAATGAAACAAAGTCTCTTTCTTCTTTCCATTTTTCTTTTAATATCTGCTTGTCAGCCCATGCCCCTCGAAACGTTGACGCCTGAAGTGCCGCCTACGCTGCCCTTTGTGGACGATAATGTTGTTGAGTTGCAAGAAATTCCTTTAGGAATTGGATATGGTGTGGATGGTGGCTGGTTTGAACTCTACTTTACAGACCCGGCCCATCCCGATGCCGATTCCTACCGAAACGGACCCGATACTCAACTTGCTGCCGCTATTGATGATGCTCGTCTCAGCGTGGACTTGGCTGTTTACAGCCTCAGCTTGTGGAGCATCCGTGATGCATTAATAGACGCGCTCCATCGTGGCGTGCAGGTGCGCCTTGTAATGGAAAGCGATAACCGTGATCGCGATGTGCCCCAGGAATTAATAGATGCCGGCATCACCATTTTGGGAGATCGTCGTGAAGGGTTGATGCACGACAAGTTTGTCATTATTGATCGCACAGAACTTTGGCTAGGCTCAATGAATTTCACCATTGGTGGTGGCTATAAAGATAATAACAATCTGCTTCGTATCCGCTCACAAAAACTTATTGAAAATTATCAGACTGAATTTGATGAAATGTTCGTGGATGACCATTTCGGCCCCGATACCGTTTCAGATACGCCGAACCCCGTTATTTTTGTGAACGGGACGATGATCGAAACCTATTTCTCGCCTGACGATGGTGTTGCTGAAGTGATCGTTGATTTATTAGATAATGCGCAAGAGAGTATTTACTTCATGGCATATTCGTTCACGTCTGACGATATATCGGAAGCAATTCAAAGCCGCGCGCGAGACGGGGTAATAGTCGCCGGGGTGATGGACCACTCACAGGTCGCATCCAATCAGGGTGGGGAGTATGATGTTCTCGCCCAAGCAGATATCGACGTCCGCGAGGATGGTATTAAAGGCTTGATGCATCACAAGGTTTTCATCATTGACGAAGAGATCGTCATCACCGGTTCGTATAACTTTTCTCGCAGCGCTGAAGAACGCAACGATGAAAATATTATCGTTATTTTTAATGCGGATATTGCGCAAGAGTTTTTGAAGGAATTTCAAAGAGTACAAGCACAAACGGAATAATAAAGGAGTAAAGATGGATAAGAAAAATACTTGGTTGACGTGCGGCATTATCACTCTGGTTGTGCTTTGTCTGGGGGGCATCTTTTTGGTAGGTGGATTTGGCGTCTTAGTTGCTCTCTTTGGTGATGAGCCGCCAGCCGATGCTTCCACTGCTATTACCCCCGCAGCGCAGCCTGCTCAGAATATCACTGAAGAAGACAATCGCCCTGCCAATTTATATGAAGCGGTTGTGCAGATCATCGCACTGGTCGAGATAGACGGCGAAATGGTGGAAGGCTGGTCTGGTTCTGGTTCTGTCATCACATCGGATGGTTTGATCTTAACCAACGCGCATGTTGTCCTATCAGATAAATTCTACGATGTGCAGGATTTAGTCGTTGCTTTTACTTCTGACCCTAACTATCCGGCGCAACCGCGCTATTACGCTGAAGTGATGCAGGTAAATGCAGGTTTGGATCTCGCCGTGATCCGTGTGAGAGCAGATATGAACGGTAACCCCGTGGATCGTTCTTCTCTCAATTTGCCTGCCGTTTCCCTCGGTGACTCGGACGCGCTCAAATTAGGCGGGAAACTGACCATTATGGGTTATCCCGGCATTGGCGGGGTGACCATCACGCTCACATCCGGAGAAGTTGGTGGTTTCACAGCAGAAGATGGTGTTGGACAGCGTGCATTCATCAAAACCTCCGCGACGATCTCTGGAGGCAATAGTGGTGGTTTGGCGGTCAATCAGAACGGTGAATTGATCGGCGTCCCCACCCAGCTTGGCTATGGCGGCGATGATCAATTTGTAGATTGCCGTGTTCTCGCCGACACGAATCGTGATGGCTACGTCGATGATGATGACACTTGTGTCCCGACGGGCGGATTTATCAATGCATTGCGCCCTGTAAAACTCGCATTGCCGCTGATCGAAGCTGCCAAACGCGGAGAAGTCAATTTTGTCGCCGAAGAAAACGCTGCGCCTGTTGTAGCACCTGTTCAGGTGAGTGGGACTTTGCTCATCGAGGATGATTTTTCATCCAGACAAAGTGGTTGGAGCGATCAGGACACCTCTACCGGATTTTCTGGTTATCGTGATGGGCAATATGTGATCGAGGTATATGAACCCAATTATGATGTTTGGGGAAATTACACCCAGGAGATGTTTAGTGACGTGATCATCAGTGTGGATGTGAATATCATCCAATCTGCGAATGGCGCAGGCGGCTTTGGCATCATTTGTCGCTATGTAGATAATGATAACTATTACAAACTTGAAGTGGACGAAGACGGTTACTACACCATTTATAAATATGTAGAAGGTGAGTATACGATCCTCCACGATTGGGCGCATCGATCCGCTATCGAAAATAAAACATCGTGGCGATTGACAGCTACTTGTATTGGGAATCAGTTAACCCTCTCTGTAGATGATGTCGTGATCGCCAGCGTTACCGATGATAGTATCTCTCAAGGCTATATCGGTTTGGTTGGTGGTGTCTTCGATGACCCCGGTATCATCGTTGGCTTTGATAATTTGACTGTCCACGCGCCATAATATTCCACAAGAGGCTGGGAGAAAAAAACAGTTTCTTTTGACTTTGAAATTGGATAGCAGGTTGCTGCTATCCAATTTTTATTCCCCGTAACCTTTTTGCTCCTTTGACGACTGTATAGATAACACACACCTATTATTTATCTTGGAGGATAAAACCAAATGAAGAAACAAACCTTATTGGTACTGACAACCCTAACGGTACTCGGACTGCTCGTAGCCGGCGTGACCCCTGTAGCCGCAAGTGTAGAGCAAGTTAAATCAGAAGATTATATTCCATCGATCGAATTTACAGGGCTTATCGAGTCTATTGATGGCGACCAGGTTATAGTTGATGGACAGGTGGTTACTGTAGATATTGCCATGATCGAAGCCCTTGGTTTGGAAATCGGCAACATGGTTGAAGTGGAAGCTACGCTGAATGAGAGTGGCGCCCTTATCGCCGACTATGTTGAGCTGGAAGACAGCCTTTCATCTGGCGATGATGATATGTACGATGATAGCGACGACGACCACGCTGATGATCATGATGACGATGATGATGCTGACGACGATGACAGCGACGACGATCACGCTGATGACCATGATGACGATGATGATGCTGACGACGATGATGGCGACGATGATGAAGATGACGGTGATGATGACGACATGGATGACGACGACACAAGTGTCACAGACACGAGTGGCAACGACACGAATGGCGGCAGCACAGTTGTAGATCCGGGTGTCTAAGAAGCCATCGTAAAGAATTCCCGTCCTGTCAGAAAGAGAGAGAAATCGAGATGTTATATAGTAAAATGTGCCAATCTCAAACTCTCTTTCAATTGGATATGGAAAAAGTGGCAGCTTTATCTGAAACAGAACGACACAGCAATGAGCTAGATGGCCTGCGGAACCTCGATCCGCAGGTCATCAGTTCAGTATATGATCGGTATTTTCCCGATATCTATCGCTTTGTGCGCTATCGGCTTAATGATGATAGCCTCGCTGAAGATATTGCCAGTGATGTTTTTCTTCGCCTGCTCGAAGCGACCAAAAAGAAACGTGGCCCAAAGAAAAATATCAAAGCCTGGATGCTCTCTACTGCCTCGCATATAATTGCCGACCATCTGAGAAAGCACTATCGTCGTCCGGTAATAGAACTTCCAGAAGATCTGGTCGATCGATCTACGACGCCTATAGACGAGGCTGAGCGCAATCATCAAAATGCACTTACACGTGAAGCATATCAACACCTTACGCCCGACCAGCAAACCGTACTTGCATTGCGCTTTGGGCAAGGATACTCTCTTGAAGAAACAGCGGTTGCAATGAAGAAAAAAAGCAATGCCATTAAAGCGCTTCAATTTCGTGCCTTAGCTACCCTCCGCAAAAATATTGGGATGTGGCATTATGAAGAATAAAAAATACGAAATTCTCGAAACCATGCTTGAAAATATTTTTGAGCACGGCGCGGATATAGAAGGCGCTTTGGGTGAATATCCCGAATATGCTGATGAACTGCGCCCCCTCTTACAGGCAGCGTTAGATTCAAAAATGTTGGGGTCGATTGCTGTGCCGGATGACATTGCTCATCGTGGACGTGCCCGTCTGCTGCAACATGTCGCCCAAATGCGAGATGCAGCACCCGCGCCGCGCGCACCGCTCTTCGACTTTAGGCTTGCCTCCGTTGCTCTGGGCTTGGTGCTCGTCTTTTTCGTGAGCGGATCTGGGCTTGTACGTGTTTCGGCATCCGCCTTACCAGGGGAGAGTTTATATCCCGTCAAACTTGGCTGGGAAAGTACTCGTTTCTGGTTTGCAGGTGCAGACAAGACAGCAAGCCTGAAAGTAGAGTTTGAAGAAGAGCGCCGTGAAGAAGTACGAGAATTGCTCGGAATGGGGCAATTGGCGGCAATTCGTTTTGAAGGCGTTGTAACGAGCTTAAACGGAAGCAAATGGGAGGTCGCGGGCGTGCCTGTGATCCTTTCCGCAGATGCGCAGGTGGATGTTGCAATCAGCATTGGCACGGATGTTATCGTGAGCGGGCAAACACAATCCGATGGTACTGTCTTGGCCAGTGAAATCGTCTTGAGTGGGCATTCATCAGAAGATCACGAAGAAATACCAACAGCAAACGTGGAAGATAATCTTGCCGAGGAGCCAGAAGAGACTGAAACGCCTGATGAAGGTGATGAAGGCAGCGATGATGATGAAGATACCACTCCTTCTCCAGAGCCCGAAGATGGCGATGATAGCAGCGATGGTGATAGCAATGATGGGGATGAAGAGGAAGAAAGCAGTGATGAAACTTCCACGCCCGTCCCGGACGATGACGATCATGGTGATGAAGAAGAGAGCGGTAACGGCACTCCCACTGCCACGCCCACACCGATGCCAGATGAAGGCGATGAAGAAGATGATGATGACTAAAATGAAGAGCGGGCAGCTCCCGCTCTTTTTTTGTTAAATTGTTGCGAATTTGACCATAATGGGGTAAATTATGTCCTAGCGCATTTGTTCTAAGAAATATCATCCCTTTCCCTCTTTTTACTCTCGGAGCCTTTATGTCTGATAAACAATTTTACCTTGGTCGTCATCTTGAAAATCCCCAGGCTGAGCCTGGTAAGAAATCCCTTTTTTACGATCCATCTGACTTAACCACGCACGCTATCGTGACAGGTATGACCGGCTCAGGAAAGACAGGGCTTTGCGTGACCTTGCTTGAAGAGGCAGCCTTACAGGGAATCCCCGCGTTGATCATTGACCCCAAAGGCGATCTAACGAATCTCTTGCTTCATTTCCCTAACCTTGCTCCGCAAGACTTTGAACCCTGGGTCGATTCTGAAACGGCACGCCGCAGCGGTGTGAGTGTGGAGCAAGCTGCCATGAAAACAGCAGAAACATGGAAAGACGGCCTTGAAAAATGGGGAATCGATTCATCCCGTTTGCGTGCGCTGAAAAATGCTGCTCAATTTGCCGTTTACACCCCCGGCTCGGATGCGGGCATCCCCGTCAGTGTTTTATCGTCATTGGCTGTCCCTGATCTTGATTGGCGTGAGAATCGCGAAATTTTGCGCGAGAAAATTGCCAGCACGGTCACGGCTTTGTTGGGTTTACTCGGTGAAAATGATATTGATCCACTGCGTTCACGTGAGCATATTTTGCTCTCACATATTTTCGAGAACGCCTGGAGCAAAGGCAAAAGCCTCGACTTGACCGAACTGATTCTGCAAACCCAAAACCCGCCTTTCGAAAAACTTGGCGCTTTGCCCCTTGATACCTTCTTCCCGGCAAAGGCGCGTACTTCTCTCGTAATGCAACTTAATGCTATTCTTGCTGCGCCATCTTTCGAGACTTGGCGTGAAGGGCAAGCTCTTGATATCCCCGATCTGTTATACACCCCTGATGGACGCCCGCGTCATAGCGTTTTTTATCTCGCGCATCTCAGCGATACCGAGCGCATGTTCTTCGTGACGCTCCTTTTCTCGGCTGTCGAAACCTGGATGCGTACACAAGGCGGCGCGAAATCATTGCGCGCACTCCTATACATGGATGAAATTTACGGTTATCTTCCGCCGCAGAAAAACCCACCGTCCAAGCCGCCGTTGTTGCGGATGCTCAAGCAGGCGCGCGCTTTTGGCGTCGGGCTGATGCTTGCTACGCAGAACCCTGTCGATGTCGATTACAAAGCCCTCTCGAATGCCGGAAGCTGGTTTATTGGCAAGCTCCAAACTGAGCAAGACAAGGAACGTTTGCTTGATGGACTCGATAGCGCGGCAGGTGGTCTCAATCGTCAGGCATATAACAAGCTCATCTCGAGCCTCGGCAAACGCGCTTTTATTTTACATAATGTCCACGAGAAGCAGCCATCGCTTTTCCGCACGCGCTGGGCGATGAATTATCTGGCGGGGCCGATGACGCGCACGCAAATCCCGGCGTTGAATCAGCTTGTGGGAGCGGATTGGGATGCAGATGTCGTGATGGCGGCAGATGATTCTGAAACGGTCAGCAAGCCAAAATCCACGAGCGAAACGCTCGCGAGTTATCAACCTGTTCCCGTTAACGGGCAACGTCGCCGCCCTAAGCGGAAGCGCGTACAACGTCCGCACGATGGCAGTAGTGAAACGAGACCCGTTGTCCCATCCGGTTTTAGCGAGCATTATTTACCTTTCAATTTGAGTCTCGTTGAGGCGTTTAATGCCGCGAACCGCGCAATGGGCACGGATGCTGAGCAAGTCGGGATGCTATACCGCCCAACCTTGCTGGCTGCCGCAACCGTCCGTTTTTTGAAGCCCAAATATGGCGTGGATAGTGATCTTTCGCGGGCGCTATTGGTGACAAATGTGAACGCGCGTGGCGTGATCCGCTGGGAAGAAGCGGGGCGTGAGATTCAAATGAACGCGCTCGGCAGGATGCCTGCGCCGCAATCGCGTTTTGTGGCATTAGAGCCGCCTTTTAGTGCATCGAAATCACTGAACGCCCTAAAACGGGATTTCAAAGATTGGGTCTATCGCTCTATGACGGTGAGAGCCCGTGCGAATGAGGCCTTGAAAGTTTACGCAGGCCCGGATGTTTCGAAATCTGAATTTATGCGTGCCTGTGCAGATGCCGCCCGTGACAAACGTGATGCAGAGATCGACAAGATCAGTACAAAATTTGAACGCAAGCTGGATACGCTTGAAAATCGTTTGAAGCGTGAAGAGCGCGAGTTGCGCCAGGATGAAGATGAGCTCTCAGACCGCAAAATGGAAGAAATGGGCACACACGCTGAGAATGTGATGAGCCTTTTTAGCAAGCGTCGCCGACGAATGACGACTTCACTCACAAAGCGACGCCTGACGCAGCAAGCTAAATCGGATGTGGAAGAATCTATCGAAGCGATTGACGACTACGAGCGCCAAATTCGCGATCTTGAGACCGAATTGAAGGCGAAACTGGATGAGATCGGTGATCGCTGGGGGGATGTGGTCAACGATATCAGCGAGGTGACGATTGCTGCGACGAAGACGAATATCTTTGTAGATGATTTCGGTGTAGCATGGATGCCTTATTATTTGGTTGAGACGGGTGGCGAGACGGTGGAAGTGCCAGCGTTTGGGTAATTTTAACCGCCAAGACGCCAAGAGAGAAAGAGATATAAGAACTTGGCGTCTTTATAAAACATCTTGGCGTTCTTCGCGCCTTGGCGGTTATTTTATTAGAGGTAAAACATGATCTGGTTAATTTTATCGGTAGCTTTATGGGGACTTATACACTCACTAATGGCATCTCTCAAATTTAAAGCCTTTCTTGAGAAAATACTCGGCGCGGGGACGATGCGCTTTTACCGTCTTTTCTATAATATCTTCTCGGCAATTAGCTTCGTGCCCGTTCTCTGGTTGATGCGTGTCTTGCCCGACCTAACACTTTATCAAACCTCCGCACCGTGGATGTATCTAATGCTTTTCGGGCAGCTCCTCTCGACAGTTGGTTTGATCGTTGGCTTGCTCCAAACCGATGTCTGGGAATTTGCGGGATTGCGGCAGATCGCCTCTCTAAATGGGGACAAAACTGGCAAGCTGGTTATCAAGGGGCTTTACAAGCACACACGTCATCCCCTATATACTTTTGGCTTGCTTTTCATCTGGCTCACGCCGCTGATGACTCAGAATATGCTCGTTGTTTATGTCGGCGCGACGATCTATATCGTCATCGGGGCATATTTTGAAGAGCGTAAACTCTGTCGTGAGTTCGGGGACGAGTATGCGGCGTATCAAAAACGAACGCCGATGTTGTTACCAAGAGTATGGTTCTAAAACTTACCATAAAGCCACAGAATTCACAAAGTTTTTCTCTGTGGTCTTCGTGTTTTTGTAGTGAACCTTTTCCTTCTTTTTTCCATTTCCCTCTTTCCACTTTCCCCTTTATAATCGCCCCATGACCACAACGTCATATACCCCCTCGAATAACGCTAATATCGCGATGCAAGTTCTTGCTGCGCTGGTTGGTGGTTTCATTATCTTCCTTGCGGCCATCCTCGTCTGGTCGCTGGGTTACCAACTCGTCTATGCCGGGCGTATCTTTCCTGGCGTCTCCGTTGCGGGCGTCGATCTCTCGGGCATGAGCCCGGCCGATGCCTCTGTTACGCTCAATCAGCGTTTGGCCTTCCCTTATTCGGGACAAATCTTGCTGCGCGATGGCGAACGTATCTGGGCAGCCTCGCCCGCCGAGTTGGGCATGGTCTTCGATGCCTCTGCGTCTGCGCAGTCCGCGTATAAGCTGGGACGCTCCGGCGGTCTTTTTGGCGCATTTGGTGATCAATTAGACGCCCGCCGCACAGGCACGAGTGCCGATGCCGCGATCATCTTCGACCAAAGTGTCGCCTACGCCTATTTGCAGCGTCTCGCCTTTGAAATAGATCAACAGCCCATCGAAGCCAATCTCCATATCCAAGGCATCGAAGTTGTCGCCCGACCCGGGCAAATGGGACGCTATCTCAACGTCGATTCAACACTGATCGCCCTCAGTAACCAACTTGAAACTTTCCGTGACGGGGAAGTGCATATTTTTGTAGACGAAGTTCCCCCCGCTCTTTTGGATGTCTCCTCCCAAGCCGAAGTTGCCCGTCAAATTTTGAGCGCGCCCTTGCGCCTGAGCTTGCCCGGTGCCAACGAATTTCAGGATCCCGGTCCCTGGGTATTCAACGTCGAGACCGTGGCGAATATGCTTGTGGTACAGAAAAGAACCTCAGATAATGGAAGCAACCTCGAGGTCGCGCTCGAAGCGGGCGTCTTGCACGAGATCCTGACCGGTATCGCAGCCGAAGTCGACCGTCCCGCCGAAAATGCGCGTTTTATCTTCAACGACGATACTCGTCAACTTGAAGTGCTGCAAACTTCACTGATCGGGCGCATCGTTGATATGGAAGCCAGTAAAGCCTTTATCCACGATCAGATTTTGGCGGGCGCACACGATATCCCCGTGCAGGTCATTTCCGATACCCCGACTGTTGTCGAGACCACATCCGCTGCCGAGTTGGGCATCACCGAATTGGTGCACTCTGAAACATCTTATTTCTATGGCTCCAGTCCCGAGCGTATTCAAAATATAACGACAGCCGCATTGGCATTTCACGGTGTTTTGATCGCCCCGGGGGAGACCTTCTCGATGGCGAGCGTGCTCGGTGATATTAGTCTTGAAAATGGCTATGCTGAAGCTCTCATCATCTATGGCGGACGCACGATCAAAGGCGTGGGTGGCGGCGTTTGTCAGGTTAGTACTACGCTTTTCCGCACAGCCTTCTTTTCCGGTATGCCGATTGCGGAACGACATTCACACGCCTATCGCGTTTATTATTATGAGCAAAGCGCCAGCGGCGGACGTGAAGCCAGTTTAGTTGGGCTGGATGCAACCGTTTATATTCCACTTGTCGATTTTCAATTTACGAACAATACCCCCAACTGGCTGTTGATGGAGACTTATCCCGATGGATCAGCCCGAAGATTGACCTGGAAATTCTACTCCACATCCGATGGTCGTAGCGTCGATTGGCAGACTTCAGGACCCCAAAATATTGTCCCTGCTCCTGAGCCACTCTTCCAGGTTAACGACGAACTCGAAAAGAACGAGATCGAACAAGTCGATTGGGATGCCGAAGGCGCAGATGTCGCTGTTAATCGCACAGTTTTTCGTGATGGCAGCATTCTCTTTGAAGATGCTTTCAATACCCATTACGAACCCTGGCAAGCTGTTTGCGAATACGGCGCAGGTACTGAAGACGTCGAAAAGAAAGCAAAAAAGGCGGGTTTATGTCAGTGATTCGCATAGCAAACGTTGTAAAGTCCCAAGCCTAAAATCTGGTAAAATTGCGCTCTGAATATAGGAGACAACAATGGTAAGTAAAGATTTACTCGAAATTTTACGCTGCCCCGCATGTGTTCGTGAAAAAGACGGGCTGCTCTCAGTTGAAAAAGATAGCTGGCTCGTTTGCCAGGACTGCGACCGAAAATACCCGATCGTAGATGATATCCCGGTCATGCTGATCGACGAAGGGGATAAATGGACAGCCACAGCTGTAGCCGATCTCCCCGTCCCGCCGCCCGAACCCAAATAAGTCACTTGGACGCATTATTCGCCGATCTTATTAGTGGCGATGAGAATCTCGCTCAGGCCGCCATGCAAAAACTGGCCGAGCTGGGCGCAGAATCCATGCCTGCTTTGCGAAAGTTGGCAACCTCGCCAGACCCAGATCAACGTTGGTGGGCAGTCAGCACCCTTGCGCAGATGGACGTTGTAGATGTGGATTGGCTCCTCGCCGCATTGGATGACGAATCTGTCGAGGTCAAGCAATCTGCGGCATTGGGATTGGCGGCACACCCTCACCCGAAATCTGCTCCCGTGTTAATCGGCTTTTTACGCCACCCAGATAGTATGCTCCGCACCCTCGTGACGAATGCGCTTACCGCTATTGGCACGGATGCCGTCCCCGCATTGCTGGGCTTTCTCGATAAAAATAAAGCTCAAGACGCTGCCCGCTTAGGCACGATCCGCGCCCTCGCTAATATTACGGATACGCGCGCGATCCCGGCCCTTATGGCAGCCCTCAAAGAAGATTCTGCGCTCATTCGTCACTGGGCAGAAATCGGACTTGAGAATTTAGGTCTTGATATGGTCTACATGAAATTGGAATAAAATATGAGCGAAAAGAAATTCAATATTCAAAAAATCTTTACTTCACTAAAACGTATCCCGCTTGGTATGGTGATCACTTGGATCGTCGCAATAATCTTGGCGGCAGGTGGTTTCGTCTATGTGCGCAATTTTGTTACAGGGCTAACAATGGTTAACCTCCCGGGCATTGCGCTGGTTGGTTCCAATGGCGCTCCTGTGCCTGCTGGTAGTACACCAGCCGCTGCTCCCGAAGTAGAAGCGCCCGAATCGATTGCGCCTGCCTCATGGGATGGCGCCAGCCGCGTCAATATTCTCTTCTTGGGTGTTGATGCCCGCGATCTGGATACGGATGCTCCGCGTTCCGATACAATGATCCTCTTTACCATTGATCCGCTCAGCAAAACAGCGGGAATGCTTTCTGTCCCCCGCGATCTTTGGGTGGATATTCCCGGTGGATTTGGCTATGGCAAGATCAACACAGCCCACGCACTTGGTGAACAATATAAATTGCCGGGCGGTGGACCAGGCTTAGCGATCCAGACAGTGGAACGCCTTCTCGGTGTTCCGATCCAATATTATGGCTTGGTTGACTTTCGCGCTTTTGAAGAAGCTATTGATGCTATGGGCGGCTTATACCTTTGTATTCCTCAGAATATCTGGCTTGACCCGATCGGTCCAAAACCAAAACAAAAAATTCATGCTGGGTGCCAGGTTTTGCCCGGGTATCTGGTTTTGTCTTATGCGCGCGATCGTAAAAGCACCGCAGGCGGCGATGTAGACCGCTCCCTTCGCCAGCAGCAAGTCATTATGGCATTGCGCGACCAAGTTCTCTTACCTGAAAAACTGCCTGAAACGATCAGAATGGCACCGGATATTTATAATGAAGCCTCGGCAGGTTTGAAGACCAATATGTCTTTTGAAGATATGATCAAATTGGCCGTCCTTGCTTCTCAGATCGATATTACTCAAATAAAACAAGGCGTTATTAATTACGATATGGGCATTCTCGAAACATCGCCGGATGGGCTTTCGATCTTGAAGCCGATCCCTGATCAGATACGCGTCCTGCGTGATGAAATTTTCACCCCTGGTGGAGCGCTTAGCCCCCAAGCGACTGGTGAGCCAGCTGCCTTGATGCAAGCCGAAGCCTCGCGCGTTAATCTCCTAAATGGTGCTTATGGTATTGTCGAAGCAACGGAACTTGCGGCGCGTTCTCAAGCCTACTTTTCGGCGCAGGGAATGAATATTGTTGGCATTGGCAGCGCAGATAAAGCTTATGATCGCACCACAGTTGTTTTGCATAATGCCGATCTCTATACCGTCCGCTATATCTTTGATCTTGTGCAGGCAAATAGCAATCAGCAAATCGTTTTTCGCTTTGACCCCGCTGCAGGTTCAGATGTGGATATCATGCTTGGGAACGATTGGGCACAGAGTGGCTTGGTGCCATAGCATTTCTCTAATACACAAAAAAAAGAGACCGAGTGTTTTGCACTCGGTCTCTTCGTTTAAGGTTGCTGGAATCTCAATCGCAGACTGCCCCAATAATGATTGCCCTCGCTATCCTGGCAGGGCGGTGAACTTAGATCGCCAACGGCGGTGCTGCCAGTTGCTAGGCGCAGCGCATAGGTCTTATTTGCCTCCATGGCAAAATCTGCATAACCATGTCCTAACTCAGGCTTCAGTCCGGTAAAGAAATGTTCTTCTTCTTGATCCCACTCGACAATGATCTCAGCCCCTGAAACAGTTTTTTGTGCGGCATCGCTGACGTAGACCATCAACAGTCCTTCTGAAATATTTGTGCTGCAAATCTCATCTTGCGTGACGAGGATATACGGCGCGCCGACCGTTGGAATTGCTGTCGGTGTGGACGCCGGGGTGCGCGTGTAAATAGGGATGGGCGTTAACGTGGCATCTGGAGGTTCGGGGGTGGTTTCAGTGTTATTCCCCTCTTCAGAAGCAGGAGGCGTCCCTGTCCGTGTGGGACCTGGCGTTTGCGTAAGAAAGCGTGTACTGGTGGGGGTTACCCCACGTGATGAGATATTTTCTCCAAGATCACTTGCTAGAGCTGCCAGCGCATCTTTTTGCGCGGTATTGCCCTCTGCAACGGCACGTTGTGCCTGGATGGCAAGCGCTTCGACCGAATTTATATCACCAAGTGCAGAGAGGCGTTCTTCAGCGCGTTCGAGGTCACCCGTTGAAGCATAGGCAGAGGCGATCAGGGCACGGTAGGCATCTTTGAAATCGCCCCGCAGCAGGGAAGGCGGTGTATCGGTATATTTTAGGGGTGCAATTCCCCATGAGATAACGAGGCCCAGTCCAAGTCCGAGAATGAGTCCGGCGAGAAGATGCCAAGGGAGACGGTCGGTTTTCATGGGGTAGAGTCTCCTAAAGCGGGCTGCCAAGCCTCGATCTTATCCAATAATGCAGCCAATTTTATATTTTCCTCAGGCGTGAAGTCTGCGTAATCGAGAGCTTCCTGAACGATCTCAGCCGGGTGGGCGCTGCCTAAAAGGGCGAGCTGCCGTGCGGCAAGTTCAAGGTCCTTTGTGCTTTGATAGGTTTCGGCGACCATGAGGGTATATTCGCTTTTATATTGTGAATGCAGCGTGTCTGGGGTCGTGTCGAAGTACTCAACAGGGGCAACGCGCCAGCCGTAAAAAAGACCAGCGACGAGACCGAGTATGGCGATAAGTAATGCTTGAAGCCAACGAGACATGAGATTTCCTTGAGAAAAGAAAATATCTGGGCAGGAACCGGCGGCACCCGGAGCGACCTCCGTACCGTTGCTTCCTTTCGGACCTGGCGGGATTGAGAGGCTTCCGCCGCGCCGGACTGCCCAGACGGGGGCAAGGATACCTGAATTGAGAGGGAGTGTCAATCTATTATATGAGCTTTTAATATTTTACTTGTGCCTGCAAAAGTAGGCAGAAATAGCAGTTCTTTTCGATGATATAATTTTTCGACATAGTATATCTGAGAAGTTCAATCTCAGTCGTTTTGTCTGGAGGAAGAATGGAAACCACTACACAAAAGTTTAAGCAATGCGATATGATCACGGTTAAGGGACGAGTAGATAGCGCCACCGCCGCTCAATTGGGCGAAGCGCTCGAAGCTATTACCAAAGACGGGCGTTATAAAATTGTTCTCGATATGAGTGGCATGGAATATATGTCGAGCGCAGGAATGCGCGTTTTGCTGGCTACACAAAAAGAATGCAAGAAACTTTCTCGGGGTGAAGTCGTTCTGGCTGTCGTTCCCGAGCGCATCAAAGATGCGTTAGACCTGGCTGGTTTTATCCCGCTATTCACGATTTTTGATGAGGTCACTCCTGCTGTTGGTTACTTCTAAGTCAATTTTTACTCAGTAATTTCATAAGCCGTCTTCCAAATTGGTAGGACGGCTTTTGTCTAAATGCCATGCAGACTTTTCTCGCAAAACACAAGTCTTTGGATCATATTCGCACCTATGTCGCGCAGATAGCCCGCAATGCTGATCTGACAGATAAAGCCGTCTATGCTGTGCAATTGGCTGTGGATGAAGCCTGTTCAAATATTATCGACCATGCCTATGGAGGGGAAACCGATAGGGAAATTAGGATCAGTTGCGAAATTACCAAAGATGATCTAAAAATCAATATTCAGGATGATGGCCGCCCATTTGATATGGATTCGGTTTCGCCCCCGGATTTGGACTTGCCTCTGTCCGAGCGGCAGGTAGGGGGTCTTGGCATTTATCTCATCAACAACCTGATGGACGGTATCAATTATCAGGTCACGGGCGAAGGCGGGAATATTCTCACGCTCACCAAAAAACGGGATAATCCGAACCTTTCTTTGCACTCCCCGGATTGGCTCAAATTAACCAATCTTGGCGAAGAGATGCTGAATACAAAATCTCTTGCTTCTCAACGTGACCGTATCCAGCAAATGGTCGCACGCTTGGTTACTGGTGATGTAGACGTTTGGCTTGATGAGAGTCTCTTTCGTTTGCCAGATTGGGAAGATGAACCGATCTTTCCGGTTTCTCCGCCCACAGCGATGATGCAACAGGCTTTAAAAAGAAGTGGGGTAGTGCAATCTAGCGAAAAGGAGATGGAAGCTGTAGCCATCTCTTTAAAAGATCATGGTTTTATGATGGGCGCGTTGCAAGTTAGCCGAGAGAATGGGGCATCTTTTGTGCAGGGTGAACTAGATGCGCTTGAAGGCATTGCCAGCATCGCCGCCTTGACATTGGTTACAGCACACCGTGTTGCTGTAGAACATTGGCGCATAGGGCAGTTGAATTTGGTGAGTCAGGTAAGTACGCAAATCGCTAACGTAATGAATGTAGATGAATTAGCGGAGCGTGTAACCAAACTGATTCAGGAGACATTTAACTATTATTATGTAGCGATTTTTACGGTTAATACAGGTGAAAGAATCTTACGTTTTCGCTCAGGCGCTAAAACACCCGCAAAGGAGCCTAAAAAAAGTTCACCTACGTTAGAGATCGAATTTGGGCAAGGCTTGATCGGCTATGCAGCGCAGCGTGGGGAAGAGATTCTGTCTTCTGATGTTGCAGCGGAACCACGTTATAGATTCTTGTCTGGGCTACCGGAAACAAAATCTGAAGTCGTTCTCCCATTGAAGATAGAAGATCGTATTCTGGGCGTTTTAAATGTGCAAAGCGATCTTTTAAATGCTTTCCACCCGAATGATTTATTAGTTTTGCGAGCACTCGCTGATAATATTGCCGTCGCCATTGAAGGTGCACGTTTATATGATATTTTGCGACGCCGCGCCGAGCAATTGAATGTTATTGCCGAAGTGAATAAAAAGGCGACGTCTACTTTAAATTTAGGTAAATTGATGAGCGATGTGGCCTCATTGATCACAGAGCGTTTTGGTTTTCCTCACGTACATCTTTTTACTGTACATCGCAATCGACGCAGGATCAGTTATGAAGCTGGCAGTGGCAAACATAAGGAAGCGTTGCAAGGCTATGGCTTAGACCTGGATAATCCTGAAGGTTTAATCCCCTGGGTTGCACGGAACAAAGAGTCTGTTCTGGCGAATGATGTTTCAGACGAACCGCGCTATCGGCCATCGTCATTACCTCCTGAAAATACGAAGGCAGAGCTTGTCGTTCCCCTTATCTTTAATAATGCGATCAAGGGCATATTGGATGTGCAGAGTGATCGGGTTGATGCCTTTAGCAACGACGATCTCATCCTTTTTGAAGCGCTGGGCGATAATATTGCAGTAGCTATTCATAATGCTGATCTTTACCGTTCAGAGCGCTGGCGAAGACAGGTCGCTGATAGTTTGCGAGAAGTTGCAGGTTTGCTTTCTGATAATGTTGGTGTTGAGCAGGTTCTAGATGCTGTGTTGACCGAGTTGGAACGTTCCCTGCCTAGCGAAATTTCTGCCCTCTGGTTGCTGGGAGATGAAGGGGAGTTATATTTGGCTGCTGTTCATGGCCTTGAAGAATCCGCATTAATAAATGCGCGTCGCTCTTCAGCAGATGCTTCGATTTCTTTAGCGAAAGTGTTGCTGTCTGAAGAACCCGTTATTCGTAAACCAGAAGATGCGCTAGGCTCAATTGGGTTGGCGGCGGGCTTTGAAAGAAATTACTCGTCTATTGCTGCGCCGCTTCATATTGGAGCACAGCCGACTGGCGTCCTAACGCTTTCTCATCATACACCGGGGCGTTATGGCCATGAAGCGCGGGCAATCACCTCTACTTTTGCTAGTTATGCTGCTGTTGCAATTGAAAACGCGCGCCTCTATGATTCTGCTCAAGAGGAGGCTTATGCCTCGACGGCTTTGTTGCAGGTCGCACAGGCTGTTGTAAGCAAGGGAAATTTGGATAAAATTCTGGATGCGATTATTCGTATAATGCCCATCCTTGTTGGGGTTGAGCGTTGCGCGATCTACCTTTGGGATGAAGCCACAAAGCAATATTTTTCTTCTCAAGAGTATGGTCTTTCTAGCGAAGATAAATTCTTGGTTTGGCAGGACATATATTCAACAGGTGAATTTCCTCTTTTGGATGGTGTTCGCGAGGCAAATACGATGCTATTAAGGCGTTTTAGCACCGGAAATGTGCGGACTTCCTGGTTGGATATTTCTCCTCCCTGGGATGATGGTTTTTATGAGTTTCTTGATAGTGCGGATGATCTCTTGCTCGCTGTTCCTTTAAAAACTAAAGATGATCTCTTTGGTGTTTTACTTGCTGAAGAAGCCCCCGGTGGACGCCGTTTTCGCTCACGTCGACTGGAAATCATCACAGGCATTGCCCAACAAGCAGCTCTCTCGATCCAAAATGATCGGTTGCAAGAAGAAATGGTTGCACGTGAGCGTCTGGAACATGAAGTGCAAGTCGCACGCGAGATTCAAAAGACCTTTATTCCCGATATGCTTCCTGAACCCTCTGGCTGGGAGCTGGCTGGTCGCTGGAAAACCGCCCGTCAGGTGGGTGGTGATTTCTATGATGCATTCGAATTACCCGGGAAGAGATTAGGACTTTTCATAGCCGACGTGGCAGACAAAGGCATTCCGGCTGCTCTTTTTATGGCGCTCACACGCACGCTGGTTCGCGCTGCGATCAAAGAAACAACATCCCCGGCTGAAGCATTGCGTCGAGTAAACGATCTCTTGATCCCTGATACACACCAGGGCATGTTTGTTACAGCCGTATATGGCGTACTCTCTCTTGAGACGGGCGAATTTACCTTCGCCAATGCAGGGCATAATCCACCCTTCTGGTTGCAAAAGAAAGCCGGGCAGATAATACGCCTAACACGTACGGGGATGGCACTAGGTGTTTTAGAAGGCACTGAGTTTGAAGAGGAAACAATCCAATTGGATGTCGAAGATACACTCTTGCTATATACAGATGGCATCACCGAAATGTTTTCCCCCGACGGTGACCTTTTTGGTGAAGAACGCCTGAAAACTGCCCTGATGGTAGAACATGCTGCTATTGAAGAAAGCCTGGATGAAATTGAAGCGAATTTAGATAAATTTATGTCTACTATGCCTCCCGCAGACGACCTCACAATGTTGGCTGTCCGCAGACTAAAACCATAAATTCTCCCTTAAACCAAAACCGCGCTTTGGAGCGGCCCAGCTCCAGCGCGGTTGGTATTGAGGAGAATGCTCCTAAAGTATACGGGGATTTCAAAAAAAGAACTTAACTTAAGATAAACAATAGATAAGAGAATTTTAATTTTTCAAGACAGCCTGAATTTCTTTCAGACCAATTGGACCCTCACGCAGGATGACGATCTCTTCTTGTGTGCAGTCAATCACTGTGGATGAAAGAATCCCTGCGGTACGGCCTCCATCCAGAATGAGGGGCAGGCTTCCGTTTAATTGCATATACACACCCCCGGCATCGACCGGCGAATCCTGCCCCGAGATATTTGCCGAGGTCACCGCCATCGGACCGGCGGCATTTAGTAAAGCCCGCGTAAAAGCATGGTCGGGGATGCGGATACCGACCGTCTCCAGCGAAGAAACTTCTTCGGGAATATCAGGGTGTTTCGGCACAACCAAAGTCAGCGCACCGGGCAGAAAATGCTCAGCCAGTTTCAGCGCACTCTCAGGCAAATCCACTGCCACAAGCGGAATTTGACTCAGACCCCCAAGCAAAATGGGCAGGGCTTTGTCTGGGGGGCGTTGCTTTGCTGCGTAAATTTTTGTTGCGCCCTCGGCGTTGAAGGCAAATGTGCCCACGCCATAAACTGTATCAGTTGGAAAAGAGACAAGTTCACCTGCGCGAAGAAATTCTAGTGCCGTGGATATTGCATTTGAGTCGGATGTGGGGAGGATGGTTGTTTTCATGGTCTTGTTTTTCATATTTTGCGGTTGTAATTCTTGCTGTAAAACACATAATTAGTCTCTTGTATATTTTCAAGGATAGGGTTTGGTTTTGATTGGAGCCAGGCCCCTCCAGATGCTTCTCCTATTTCAGAAAGTAAGACGATTGGATCTTCAAGATCGCTAAGAGCGCTAGCATCACCATCTCTAAATTTCTCAAATCTTTCTCTCATATCAGGATGATTTTGGAATGTTCTTGCAACAATTGGATCTTCAAATTCAGAAAACGGGACAGTTACTCCCTTTTTTATAAAGGTAATATTCATCTTTTCTTGCCATATGTCGATATGTCTTTGTGCATCAACTGGTTCAAGGTTCACATTTGGATTATAAAGAGCATGTATTGTTATTACAGGGTATATCTCTCCAGTATTTTCGTCTCTAAAGAAAACGGGCATAACAATATATTCTAGTTTTTTACCATCTTCTGTTGTATGGGTAGTGTAAGCAAATGTTACCTCGCGGTCAAAGTGCTCCGTTCCTTTATCGATAAAGTTATTTGGTGTTGTATACATAACTCCACCTCCAGCGAGCGTCATCTCTGGGTATGTAATTTTATCTAAGTCAAATTCTGCTTTGTCGGTTATGCTAAGAAGCCATATATAGTAGTCACCGTTAAACAGTTCCTCTTCTGGAATATAGGATTTTCGGAAGTCATCTATCTCCGGAATGAGTGGATATTCTTTAACAGCCTCTACCCACGCCAGTTTTTCAACATCCAGCATATAAATAGCATCCCCTTTTTTGTTCAGAATACTTTTTTCGTCATCTCCTAAACTCCATTCTATTGGAAGATCGGAAGGTAATACTGTCCAAAACTCTCCTGTTTTTGTCCACAAGGGAGTCCCATCAATATCTATAATTTGTAAATTCCCATCTGTGCGGCGCGCGTAGTCCCAACCTTCGAGAGTGGAAAGTTCATCACGCAACTCTTCGGGTGGAATTGATTCCCAACCCGTGTCAGTGATTTTGTAGCGTGGTATTTCATCATCTGCTGTAGAGAGTGTTTCATCTGAGAGAATCAAATTATCCAAATCTGGTGTTGGTGGAAGGGGCGTTGATGTTGGCGTAAGTGTCGGCGAGGGTGTTTGGATTGGAATTGCTATTGGGGGCGCGGCACAGGCACTGAGAAGTGCGAATAATATGATAAGAAGAATCTTTTTCATGGTTTTATACTCCCTGAATTTTGGTGCGAAGATAGCATTATCTCAATTTCTTGGAACAAGACCTGACAGGTTTTTAAAACCTGTCAGGTCTGGATATTTATAAACCGATCTCTCCCAGATAAATCTCTAATCAGCTCACTCGCTGCTTTTGGAAAAAAAACATTTGCCAATTTTAACGCAGCTTTTCCGTGCGAAGAATCAATTTCAAGCAAGATCAAGCCTTCGGGCGCAAGATAGCGTGGCGCATCTGCTAATAATCGCCGAATGAGATCGAGCCCATCTGTGCCGCCGTCGAGGGCGAGGCTAGGTTCGCGGGTGTAGACATCTAAACCCTGCAAGGTTTGAGATGGGATATAGGGCAAATTTGCAGTAATTAAGTCAAAAGTGGTAAGTGGCAAGTCTGCAAATAGGTCGCTTTGCTGAAATTGAATTGCAGAATTTCCAATTTGCCACGTTCTTCTTGGCGTACTTAAAAGACCCTTGGCGTTCTCTGCGTCTCTGCGGTTCCCATGTTTTTCCGCGTTTTGACGGGCAATGTCGAGAGCGGCAGATGACAAATCAACGCCGACCAAGTTCAAATCGGGGGCGTTCCGTGCGATGGAGATGGGGATACAGCCGGAGCCGGTTCCCACATCCAAAATATCTTTCTTTATATTTGCGCGTAGCCAAGACAGCGCGCGCTCAACCAACTCCTCCGTTTCGGGACGTGGAATCAGCACATCGGGCGAGACGATGAAATCCAGCCCGAAGAATTCCCAATGCCCGATCACATAGGGCAGGGGAACGTTACTCTGTAGTTTCGCTAGTGCGGCTTTAAGGGCTTGATTTTGAGATGTTGAAAGCTCAAGTTCAGGATGTGCTAAAAGCCACGCGCGCTCTTTTTGGGCGATGTGGGCGAGTAAAACCTGTGCGTCGAGGGCAGGTGTATCGCTGAGCAGATCGAGTTGGACTATGAGTTGCTGGAGCAGGGAGGTCATTCTTCTATATTACCAAAGAGCATTTGCTCGAAAATGGATTTTTGGAAAAGGACGAAAAGGGCGACGACGGGCAGGCTCATCAGGAGTGCCATTGCGGCGAGCCTGTTCCACGAGTTTGCGCTGCTGCCGATGATGCCGGAGATCGCCATTGCGAGGGTAACGTTATCGGGTTTTTCGACGAAGAGCCAGCCCATCGCAAATTCGGAATAACCGATTAGAAAGGCGACGATGGCGGCGATCCCGATGGCGGGGAGTGCCAGCGGCAGGGATACGCGCCAAAAGGTGGCAAAGCGATTTGCGCCATCGAGAAAGGCGGCTTCTTCGAGTTCTTTGGGCACAGCCTGGAAAGCTGCGCGCATATTCCAGACGCAAAAGGGCATCGCGAAGGCTGTGTAGACGATCATCAGCCCCAGCAACGATGTTTTCAGACCTAACGCGCTGACGAGAATATAAAAAGGTGTCATCAAGGCGACGGGTGGGAGCATTGCGCCAAGGAGCATCGCAAAAAGACCGGCTTTGCGACCCGGAAAACGGAAACGCGCAAAAGCATAAGCCATGCTTGCGCCCAGCAAAATGGAGAAAAAAGCCGCTCCGAAGGAAACGATCAGGCTATTGGCAAGAGCTTCTGGAAAACTTAGGTTTTGGCCCGCGTGCGCCCACATTTGGGCGAAAATCTCAAAGGTGAATTCTTTAGGCAACCAAACCAGTTCGGTTGGTCGCCAGTGGATGCCGCCTTCAAAGGCAAGGTATATAGTCTGCCAAAGCGGTAGCAGCACAAAAAGCGCGACAAGGAAGAAGATGAATTGAAAGAAAACTTGCTGCCAACGCGAGAGTTTAGGCATAATCCACTCCTTCTGCGGCGCGGCTGATACGGTTGAACCAAATGAGAAGAATGATCAATACAGCCACAGTAAAAATATTGATTGCAGCAGAAACTGCATATTGATTTGCGTCTGTCATAACATCATAAGATAATGCTGCGAAGGTTGTCATGGAACGCGTTCTCATCACATAAAAAAGATAGAATTGATTGAAAGCAAAAATGCTTCGGATGATCAGAGCGGGGACAACGAGTGGCAACAAAAGTGGGAAAGTGATTTCGCGAAAAAGTGCCCAGCCCGATGCGCCATCAAGAGCAGCAGCTTCGTATACGCTTTTTGGTACCATTTTTAAACTGGCAGATGCTGCCAGCATAATAAAAGGAAAACCATACCATGTGCTGGCGATCAACAACCCTGTCAGCGTTATATCTCCGCCCGTGCTCGTGCTATAAGGCATCATACTCACCCAACCAAAAGCCGGGTTCAGGGTACGCAACCAAACTAGCGCACCGATAAACTCAGGTACAGCCCAAGGCAAAATAAAGATCGTTCGCCAGAAATTAGGATAGCGCACATTTGGGCGTGCGAGCATCAGGGCAAGGCTAATACCCAAAAGAGCTTGCATCCCAACAGAAAGCGTTGCCCAGACAATCTCGAAGATGAGCAAACCAGATGCCCCACCTCTGAAAAAACCACCCAACATCCCCGCCCCAACATAGTGCAGGGTTTTATTCATATAGCGAAAATTTTCAAAGGGGTTGAACTCAATGCCTTCAATTTGCCCACTTAGGCCTTGCCAAACCAGAGGCCAAATATCCCCGTTCATGCCAGCGTAAAGCGAGGCGACATTCATGTCGGTTAATGCAATAGCAAATTGAAAAAGAAGTGGATAAAGGATTAATGCGACAAAGGCGACGATTCCCGGTAAAAGCCACGGGATTGCCTGAATCGTTTCCCGCCAGTTGTTTTTTTGCGGAACGCGCGCAGATTTGGGCTTGCTACCGAATAATTGACGGATGCTCAGCCCGATCCCCTTTGCCGCTGCCAGTGAAAGCGGAGCAGTCAGCGCGAGAATATATTGGGGCCATTTTGTTTTCCAGACGAGCAGGAAGATGAGCATGACGATTATCCAAATCCCGTAGACGCGTTCTTCTTCCCAGAGCTTTTTGAACCCGATCAGGGCAAAGATGGTGATGAGGCCATCGAGGGTGATGACCAAAACATCCGGATGCCAGGGGATGGACATGCTCAGCCAAACAAAAGGCTGCCAAACTGGATACCCGGCGCTCACAATTTCACTGGCAGATGCTGAATAAGTAGAATGAAAAAACAGGGATTCTTGGATGCGTCCAAGCGGATTTAGCCAGAGATATGGATCGGCGAGATAAAAGAAGAATAACGAGAGCAAGCCCCAGGTTAAGAGCGGTGTCCACGCGCGGATGCTTTTCCGCGCATCCTTATCCATATCCCAGACCCAATCAAAAAGGATCGCAAACCCGACCAGGGCATAAAGATATTTCGATGCGGCGGTTAATCCCAGAAAGAGTGCTGAAAAGAGTAGCCACTTTTTCTTTTCTTTCCCTGTTTTTTTCCAACGAATATATGCCAGAACACTGAGCAGGCTGGTCAGCGCGGGCAGCCCCTCGAGCATGACCTGGCTCGTATATTTGACGTTATAGCTGTGGATGCCGAGCAGCAGCCCCGCGAGCGGATTGACGAGCGCGAGTGCGGCGGCTTGGAGCGTGCCAAAGAGCGCAGAGACGCTGCGTGCGGCGTAGAGCTGCGGACGGAGAATATAGATATTTGGTTCAGAAGAGGAGGGGCGATCAGCGAGGAGGGTGAATTCTGGCTCGGTGAGGAGTGCAACGCCAAAAAGAATTTTGTTGAGCGGAGGGTGTTCAGGTCTGTAATTTCTCTCTGTGATATTTGCAAGATCGCCCGCGCGAAAGATCAGAGCATA
>Ga0209042_1000509_pt1 | contig 41138 bp, 29 predicted proteins | sample SaaInlV_200m_DNA_6_FD_184649 | JGI IMG/M metagenome (GOLD analysis project Ga0209042, IMG submission 184649) | Marine microbial communities from expanding oxygen minimum zones in the Saanich Inlet - SI037_S2LV_200m_DNA (SPAdes) (version 2) | ecosystem: Environmental > Aquatic > Marine >...
CCTTTGGGATCTGCATCCATCATGGCAAGTTCAGTGAATCCCATGATCGAAGTGAGGGCATTATTATAATCATGCGCCACCCCGCCTGCCAGGCGACCTACTGATTCCATCTTCTGGGCTTGCTGCAACTGTTCCTGTAACTTCTTGTTTTTTCCCTCGGCACGCTTGGATTTAGAAATGTCAGTCATCATTAATAACAATTGCTGTTCATTCTCATGTGTAAAGGGGATAAAAAGGCTGGACACCCAGCATTCCTTGTCGAAACTGGAAATATAATGAAAGTCGAGGTTCTTTTCGAGGCCACTGCTGAGTACATCTTCGGCAGCCGCCAACATACCCGAGGTTCTCCATGACTCAATTTCATGAATGTTTCGGCCTACAATTCCTTCTATGGGGCCTCCAATAATTTTTGCCAATGAAATGTTTGTTGTTACAATTTCACCATCTGCCCTTAAAGTGGCAATACCTACTGGTGCGTTGTCTAATATCGTTTGAATATATTTAATAGCATTATCGAGTCGTTTTTCATCTTGTTTGCGCTCAGTGATGTCAATGTGGGAGCCCAGCATTCTTATCGAGCGGCCAGAGGTATCCTGAATGACGGACCCTTGAGTCAGAATCCATCGATAGGAGCCGTCCTTGTGCAGAAACCGGAATTCTGATTGATGATTCTGCTGGGCATTGGCGATGCTATATTTTACCTTTTCGAGTGTCGGCACCAGATCATCGGGGTGCACACGATTTTCCCATTCCTTAAAGTCATTGTCAATTTCATGGTCTTTGTACCCAATTTGCTTTTTCCATTCGATTGAAAAGATGACTTTATTGGTAATGAGGTCCCAGTCCCATAAACCAACATTCGAGGCCTTGACAGCTTCTTTTTGACGTAAGATAGATTCGTTTAAATATTCCTGGGTCTCTTTAAGTTTAGTGACTGTTTTATCTAAAGCCTTATTCAGTTTTATAATAGAAACATATCTCCATAACAGCAAGATAGCAGTGATCAGGCCGAAAAGGGCACCCATCAAAAGGATAACCCTTTTAACGTTCCAGAAAGATTTTGGTTTGCCATGCCATTTTTCATAAATGGTCTTATATTCAGGCGATTTCATGAGTTGCTGAACAGCAGTCTCTAATCTCTGAAATAATTTTGGCTCCCCTTTGCGGATTGCAATACCCCGTTTGATCTCTTGAAGCGGTTGTCCAATAATTTTAATCTTGTTATCAAGTCCCATGCGAATGGCAAGCCCTTGAAATACCTGTTCAGGATAAACCGCCACATCAATCCCACCTGAAACTAATGCCATAAAAAGTTCTTCAGGCGATTTGTAGGCTTGAATATTTGACACACCTTGATTTTTAAGGAGAGTCATCCCCTGGTTAGTCTCAACAGCGCCTGCCTTTTTCTCATTCAACTGACTTAATTTATCTATATTGGAAGTTGCTTGTCGGACAAAGGCACTGATGCGAAATGTTTCATACGGCATAGTGAAATCATATAATTTTTGCCGCTCTGCTGTTATTCCCATATTTGGCAACAAAACTGCCTGGCCTTTTTGTACAGCTTCAACAGCATCAGGCCAATCATTATAAACGGCATATCGAATTTCAAAGCCACTTAATTCAGCGACCTTATTCATCATATCAATGGCAAATCCAGCAGGTTTACTGGTTTTTGAGTCGGTCAGATAATGTGGCTGCCAATCACGTAAAACAGCAGCAACAACTTCCTGAGAATTCCCGTTTTCTGAGTATCCATTTATTGGGCAGGCAAAAATGAATATAAAAATAATGATAAATGGCATTCTAAAGAATCGTATTTTGTCTACCCTCCATAGAAAATTCTTTGAGAATCAATGTAACATTTTGAAAAAATAGTATATCAAAAAACCAGAAATTGCAAAATTAATTGTGATTTTAGTAGATTTCACAGTGAATATATGGGGTATTATCTGTCAGGAGTTAAATTCGAAAAATTACCGAGCGCTTCTTTCACCAGTTCGGAATTTCGGGGAAAGGTAAGCTTACCACATATGGTATGGGCTATTTTTTAGACTCTGGTTAGAAATTCAACTATACTGGAAGATTCATGGGGCCATGTTTTAATAAAAAAATTAGAAGAATATCTCTGCTATTCTGTAATTTTAAAAGACTGGAATAGCGAGCCATATAGCCATTACCCTTAAAAGGTATATTCCTTTTTATCCAGTATTTTTCGAATGGTCTGGGCTGTTTCCTTCATGTTGATTGGCTTCATTAAGTAGGCTGCTAACCCCAATTCTTTTGCCTTTTCTTCATCAACAAGGGCACTATGGCCTGTACAGATAATGATGGGAATATCAGGGCGGATATCCATTAACTTTTCAGACAACTTAACACCCGTCATCTGGGGCATGGTCATGTCCGTTATAACCAGATCAAAATAACTGGGGTTTAAGGTAAATCGATCCAGCGCATCCTGCGGTGTCGTGGCCGTTTGAACTTTGTATCCCAGGCGCTCGAACATTCTTTGCACCATATTTACAATGGATATTTCATCATCCACAAATAATATGCTTTCACTTCCCCTGGGAATTTCCTGAATCGTTTCTTCTTCAACTACTGATTTTCCTTGTGCCAACGGAAAAAGTATGCTGAACGTGGTGCCTTTGCCAGAACTGCTGTCAACTGTAATATATCCGCTATGATTCTTTACAATTCCATGCACCACGGCCAACCCCATACCAGAACCTTTGCCCACCCCTTTTGTGGTAAAATAGGGGTCAAAAATTCGGTCTATGATCTTGGGGTCGATTCCCGGGCCTGTATCGCTTACCACTACCTTGACGTACTTGCCACTTTTTAAATCAGGATAGTCTTTGGCTGAATTATCGTCCAAAGTCACATTTTCAACTATGATGGTAATATTTCCGCCGCTTTGTTCCATGGCATGGGACGCGTTGATACAAAGGTTCATCATGATCTGGTTGATCTGGGTTGGGTCTGCAAGAATCGTTTCATCTGTGACAGAAATATTCTGCTCAATACCTATGGTGGTTGGAATCGTTGATCTCAAAAACTTGAGCGCATCTTTAATAACCGATGCAATTTCCATGGATTGCAGTTTCTGGTCCGTTATGCGGGTGAAGCTTAAAAGCTGTCTTACAATATTTGCTGCCCGAAGACTTGCTTTTTTGATCTCTTCAAGGTTGGAATGACCCGGGTTCCATTCAGGGACATCCGCTAAAGCCAGTTCAGCATTTCCCATAATAATACCCATAATATTATTAAAATCGTGGGCAATGCCACCTGTCAGGGTGCCGATGGACTCCATTTTTAAGGCTTGACGAAGGTGCGATTCCAACTTCTTTGTCTCAGTTATATCCGTTGCAATGTGTATAATCTTTTCAATGTTTCCGTTTGTATCGATAATGGGTGTACAAGATACCAAAAAAGTGCCGCCGAGCGCCTCCATTACCATCTCAACAGTTTCAAGTGAGCCTTTATGCAGAAGCGCTTCCATTGGACACGACTCAGGCGGCCTAACCGTTGTATGAAAAATGTCAAAACACTTTCTGCCTGTTAACTGCTTTTCAGACAGCCCCGTTATATTCAGTGCGGCTTTGTTGGCTTTTATAATGCCATTTTGCGGGTCAAGTATTATTGTTGGTTGACCGATTGCCTGAAAGATATCTTCCCATTCTTTTTGCGAAGCAATAAGTTGATCCTGGTAGTGTCTCCTCTCGCTGATATCTTGCATTACAGCCATAACGTGAATTTCATCATTTTCTTTTGTTATAACTGAAGTTGATATGGACAGGACCTTCTGAGTTTTATTTTTTGTTGTGATGACCCACTCTTCAGATATGATATCATCACCTAATCGCATGCTGGCCATTCTTTCAATAGCCTTTTTCTGAACCTCTGGATTAGAATACATACTTTGATACCAGCCGAGTCGATTAATTTCATCAATGGAATATCCCGTGATTTGATTCATTTTCGGATTCCAATGAGTGAATTTAACAAAGGGCTCTTCAATTATATTATGGCAAACACAGATACCATCAGCCGCACATTCAAGGATATCATTCAGGGTATTTGTCTGTTCATTTAATTTCTCTTCTGTCTTTTTTCTATCAGTTATATCTGTTGAGGTAGAAGTCAATGCAATGGGTTGGCCCTTATCATTAAATACGGCAACGGCAGTAACATGCACACAAAAAGTGCTGCCGTCCTTCCGGATGGCCTTATTTTCATCTTCCCAAGGCTTTCCGCTTTTGATGGTATGCATAATCTGCTCAAGCTTTTCTTCCACCATCCAAAAATTCCAAAAGGGTTTGCCTACAAAATCTTCAGGAGATTCAAAACCCCATCTATCAATAAAATAGGGATTCCCATATATTAAATTACCATCGAGATCTCCTATAGTAATAGCAATCGCTGAGGATGAAATTATTTTTTCTTTTAGTAGCAAACTTTCTTCAATTTGTCGGCGTTTCGAAATATCTCGAGTTGTACATATAATTTCTTTTATCTCGCCAGAATCTGGATCAGTTACTATCGTACTAACTGTTTCAACCCAAACATAGTGTCCTTGTTTATGCCTGATTCGATAGGAAACAGTGTAAACAACCCTACTATTTACAACTTGCTCATGGCTTTTTTTAATTTCTTCAATGTCGTCTGGATGGAAAAGGTCATATGCATTTCGACCAATTAACTCATTGGAGGTATAACCGATGAGATCAAAACATGCAGGAGATGAGTAGGTATAATTGCCTTCAGGATCATGTTTACTGATCATATCAACAGAATGATCAGCAAGTAATTTATAGTAAGCTTCATTTCTTTCAAGATCCTTGATCCTGCTTTCCTGTTCTTCATAAGTTAATTTTTGTTTCATAAATATTTTTCCACCATTGTTTAGATCAGATATGTTCTAAATTAATATTCACCCAAAGAGAGAAGATCTTATATCAGCATTACAACAAGGATTCTATAAAATCAAATTGTATGTGTAAGGATTTCTAAAAAACCTTACATCAAAAAGCTGGATCTTGCAAAAAAAATGATTTGATCCTGTTTCCTTATGAGCACCGGTATTATCTGTCAGGAGTCAAATTCTACAATTTACCGAGCGCTTCTTTCTCCAGTTCTCGCTTTTAAAAACAATTATAGACCACCACATCTGGTGTAGACAAATTTTTCATCTCCAGATTAAAAAATAAATTATATGGAAATAAGAAAAATCAAATTGAACACAGGTCCATTAAAGCACAATTGGAGATCAAAAACATTATTGTTCAGGTCTGGGGTATAATTTTTTAATTTGAATGAATATATATATTGGTACGTCGAATTTGGAAGAACTGCTTATGTTGCTGGTCTTGGTCCATATAATTTAATATCAAATAACAGACCAAAATTGTTCCCAAGCACAAGATACAGATTCTGATTTTAATTAAAAGTTAAAGGAATGCTCCAGCAATTATGCAATTTATGAAAAATTTCAAGAGTAAAAACTATAACCATTTTCCTTGAATTAAATTTTACTTTCTATCCAGCACTTTTCGAATGGTCTGGGCAGTTTCCCGTATACTAATTGGTTTCATGATATAGGCTGCCAACCCCAATTCTTTAGCCTTTTCTTCATCAACAAGGGCACTGTGACCGGTGCAGACGATAATGGGAATATCAGGGCGAATTTCCATCAGTTTTTCAGATAACTTAACACCCGTCATCTGGGGCATGGTCATGTCAGTTATGACCAGGTCAAAATGATCGGGATTTAAGGCAAACCGATCCAGAGCATCTTGTGGTGTCGTTGCGGTTTGAACTTTGTATCCCAAGCGCTCGAACATTCTTTTCACCATATTTACAATTGATATTTCATCATCCACAAATAATATGGTTTCACTTCCCCTGGGAATTTCCTGAATTGTTTCTGCTTCAACGGCTGCTTTTCCCTGTGCCAACGGAAAAAGTATGCTGAATTGAGTGCCTTTACCAAGGGTGCTGTCAACTTTAATAGATCCGCTATGGCTCTTGACAATGCCATGTACTACGGCCAACCCCATACCAGAACCTTTACCAATCTCCTTGGTTGTGAAATAGGGTTCAAAAATGCGGTCTATAATTTTGGAATCTATTCCCGGGCCTGTATCGCTTACCGCTATCTTTACATACTTACCGCTTTTTAAATCAGGATAGTCTTTGGCTAAACTATTGCCTAAAAGCACATTTTCAACAGTGATGGTAAGCTTTCCACCGGTTTGTTCCATGGCATAGGAAGCGTTGATACAAAGGTTCATCATGATCTGGTTGATCTGGGTTGGATCTGCAAGAATCGTTTCATCTGTGACACAAATATCCTGCTCAATATCTATGGTAGCTGGAATGGTTGACCGCAAAAACTTGAGCGCATCTTTAATAACCGGTGCAATTTCTATTGGTTGCAGTTTCTGGTCCGTTATGCGGGTGAAGCTTAAAAGCTGTTTTACAATACTTGCTGCCCGAAGGCTTGCCTTTCTGATCTCTTCTAAGTTGGTATGAGTCGGGTTCGATTCTGGAACATCCTCTAAAGCCAGCTCTGTGTTCCCCAGAATAATACCCATAATATTATTAAAATCATGGGCAATGCCGCCTGCCAGAATGCCGATGGATTCCATTTTTTGAGATTGTCTAAGTTGTTCCTCCATTTGTTTGCGCTCTGTGATATCCTGAGCAGCTCCCCTTAATCCAACAATTGCACCTCTTGCATCACGAACGACCTCTCCATGCACCCACATCCATCCCCGGTTCCCATCTTCTCGCAGTGTTTCCAACTCAAGCTCGTAGGGGATTCCAGTATCTTTAGTGTTATTCAGGGCCGTAGACAATTTCTTCCAACTCTCAGGGGTGAACAGTTTCTGATGTTCGGTATAAGGGGGTGGAGGAGATGTAGGATCAAAACCATACATTCTATAAAGTTCTTCCGACCAAACGACATGATTGCTCACAAGGTCCAAACGCCAACTGCCTACATGAGCAGTCCGTTGAGATTCCTTTAAATCTGCCTCACTCTGACGTAAAGCTTCCTCCGCGCGTTTGCGCGATCCACGATTTATCATCAACCAACCCAGAAGTGCTGTGGTTACAGGAAAAATCAATAACACGGGAAGACTGATTTTAGAAAGAACTCCCTTTGCAACTGGCCAAGGCAGTGAAAACATCCAGAGTAGCATGGCAATATGGACAACAATGCCGAAAAGATACAATTCACGTGTGGATATGTCTAATTCTTTGTTATGCCATAGATATCTCCAAACCAAACCGATTCCACCGGATGTTATAATAACAGCAACACCTGTCCACTGCCCGGCCCCGCTTAGATACAGACGAAAGCCTCCAGTCATGAACATTGCTAAAAGCGTGGGAACTGTTCCTAAAAAAAGCCCTGATATACTTAGAAGCACCGAGCGAGTGTCAAATACAACCCCTGGCATAAACATCCAGGGATTCATCATAATAGCAATTCCGATTACACCTATGACAATTCCTGTAAGAATTTCCCGGACAGCGTTTTCTGTAGTTTGGGGTATATTGTGAAATATTTCATAAATAAGGCTAAGTGCTAACAAGAGTGCAGCATTGTTGACCAATCCAATAATACTTGAAAATATCATCTATTTGAATATCCTGAACTTTTCTTCCACATTAAAATTCAAATATAACTTGCGTTGTTGACAATTCCGCCAGTATTCAATGATCCAAATTGTATCCGTAAAAGTTATTTTAATGAACGTTACATTAAAAAGTTGAAGATTGCAAAATTTTTGTATGATTTTAGAGGTTTTCCTCCTGCGTATTCAGGTATCATTAGAAACGAGTAAAATCAAACAAATTACATCTTTTAAAAAATCTTTAGAAGAAAATCACGCAACAAAAAAAAGTCGCAACATAATTGGAGATAAAAGGAAGGGGATATCCATTCTGCTATGGTGCAGATTATGTCTATCGATCAGCTGGGTTGGTCGGTGTTTTTAGGGTATTGACTATTATTATTAAAAGTCTTGGGAATTCTGAATCGAAACCCTATACAAGATTTTGCAATTGACCTGTTGGTGGCCGTTATATCCTTGCAATCTTCATTGACTGTGTTGTAAATTATATAGTTGTTAACTATTAATGGTTATTGCCCCGCTTAGATTGATTTTGAACGTATATATGAAATGATAAAGGAATAGCCGTATGATCAAAGAAATAGAAAAAAGACTTCTCGGCTTTATCAATAAGGATGAACTGGTTCGTTTGACCCAGGATTTGGTTAGGATTGATTCAGTGATTCGTCCTGAGACAGGAAATACAGAAGCCGGGGTCGTCCGGTTTATAGCTGACTGGATACAAAGAGAACTTGGAGTAAAACCACTTGTCCAGGAGGTGGTTCCCTTAAGGGAGAACATTATTGTTACCATTGACTCGGGTAAGCCCGGGCCCTGTTTGATGTTTGAAGGTCATACTGATGTGGTTTCCGAGGGCAATAAAGATCTCTGGCAGCATGATCCTTTTGGAGGAGAGATCCATGAAGGTAAAATATACGGCAGGGGATCCTGTGATATGAAGGCGGGTCTGGCCGTTAACCTTTTGACGGTCAAAGCCATGATGAAGTCCAAAATTGATTTCAAGGGAAAGATGAGACTTGGTATAGTATGCGATGAAGAAGACCTGATGCTGGGAATTCAGGATTATATTAAAAAGGGGCATGCTGATGATGTGGATGCCTGCCTTGTGTCGGAACCGGAAGAAAATCAGCTCTGCCTGAGTATGAAAGGAGCTTTGCGAGCCATAGTCAAGGTTAAAGGTAAAATGGCCCACGGGGCTATGCCATTGACCGGGATTAATACCAGTGTTCGAATGGCAAGGATCATTCTGGCTTTTGAAGCCTTTGAAAAAGCTGAAATGGATCGTTGCGGCAAGGACGAGTTTTTGGGTTGGCCCTCTGTGACGTTTACTGTGGTTCAGTCACCCCCGCCAGGTGAGCCCACACAATTGAATGTAATGCCATCGGAATCTGTGGGATATGTTGATATAAGAACCATTCCGGGTCAGGCTCATGAACAAATCAAGATGCAGTTGAAGGAGATCCTCAACCAACTTGCTGCAGATGATCCTGATTTGAATGCGCAAATAGAATTTATAGCTGATAAGCCTGTCGTGAGTATGGAAAAAGATGAGCCCATTGTCATGATTGCAGCAGAGGCGTACACAGATATCACGGGCAGGGAACCTGTTTATAATGGAGTTCCAGGCGCCACAGACGGGACTTTTTTAAGAGATTTAAAAGGTATACCATCCCTGGTCAATGGCCCGGGTCCAAGGCATTTACCCCATCAGACGGATGAATATGTACAGATCGAAGAAATGTTTGAATCTCTCAAAATTTATCTTTTGACAACCTATCGTTTCCTGAACAGGACCTAAGATTTAGGAAATTCATTATTCTCCATACATATCAGTTATCAGTTTTCGTAATTGAGCAGCTTCTAAAGTCGATAACCGATCAATCTTCTTTTTTAATCTCAGCTTACTAATGGTACGTATCTGATCAACAGCTATTTCTGCCTTTTTATTAGCACATCTGATTTGGAGACGGCTTCTCCATTGCAAATGCAATTGTGAGGTTAAAGGGCAAATGACAACAGTTTCTAAATATTTATTCATTTCATCCTGGCTAATGATGACAACGGGACGTATTTTTTTTATTTCACTGCCCATTGAAGGATTGAGATCAGCAAAGTATATTTCATATCTTTTAAATTTCAAATTCTTCATCATCCAATCCGTCCAGAAGGGTTGTGTCAAAATCATCCCAATTTTCTTTTTCATCAGCCATGGCCTTATAGGTATCTTCCCAGGAAAGTGTGTTGTCATCTTTCTTTCGAAGCAGCAGTCCCCTCTCTGTTTCCTCAAGTAAAAGGGATTGATTGAAACCATATTTTTGAAGAAGCAATTTAGGTATGCGAACTCCTTTGGAATTTCCAATAGGGACTAATTTAATGTCTCTTGTGCGGTTTTGTTTTTCCATATTTTTTCCCTCACACTATTGCTGATTTATTATGTATGTATTGTAATTACACCATGGGATAAAGTCAAGTGTCTAATTATCAGATTGCTTGTTCCAGGGGAGATTAGCACACTTTATATGTCCATCCTATATATTGCCCCGGAAAATATTAAAAAAGACGCTACATGCTTGGAGATATACTTTCCAGCAATTCAAACCCTGAAAATAATTTTCTGAAATCTGGCAGAATGATGTAAATATATTAGTAAGTGTAATATGGAAAAATTGCCCGTGTCAATGTCCTGGTTTATATATCGGAATGGAAAGTTCCATTATGGAAAAACATAAGACACCAGATGTAGTGGCTCCCAAATTTCGTCAGGACTGAGTCCTGTGAATTCAAGTGGTCAGTTTAGATCAGTTGTTTCCGTACTAAGACCTTGACCTCACAAGAAGCAATTTGTATATTCGTGTTGTCTGAACAACAGCTCATCCTGATTTGATATCAGATTTTCCTTCACCCGAATCCTATTCTTCCAAATCAACCACTTTCTGAATAATTAAGTTTTTAAACCATCAACAACAAGTGTGAGAGGTTTAAATGCCTCTGAGGCTACTTAATGCGACAAAAGGTACTTTCATTATTGAAAGTTTATGAAGACGAGGTCAGTCTGCTGTTGTGGACAACCGCCTTGCTTTTCCTTGTCCGAAGCTCGGGCATGATACTGAATAATTTTGCTGAAACTGCTTTTCTAAAACGATACGGAGTTGAATTTCTGCCCATTGTCACTATGATTAATTCCATACTGACTTTTGTTGTCACCGGCTTTTTAACAGTATTTATGAGCAAAGTGACAGGCATCCGACTCTTATCTTCCTTGTTTCTTTTCAGCGGTATCAGTGTGGTTATTGTAAGAATACTGATTCCTCTTGGATTCGAAATTATTTACCCGATACTGTTTATGCTTAAAAATCAATTTGAATTGCTGCAGGCTCTGCTGTTCTGGAATCTTGCCAGTGATTTTTTTAACACTCGGCAATCAAAACGGTTGTTTACCCTTTTATCGGCAGGCGGTGTGCTCGGATTGATTATAAGCAGCTTTGGCACCCGATTCTTTGACCGTGCTTTTTCATTAGATAATCTTTTATATCTTTATACGGCTACTACCTTTATGGGAGCTGTTCTGGTCGAAATGATGGGGCGACAATTTTCCGCACTTGTATTTTCTGGAGAAAAAAAAGAGACAGGAAAGAAAAAAGCTTCCATGGCCGAAGAGTTCAAAACCATCCTCCCTTTATTAAAAAAATCAACACTTTTAAAAATCGTACTGATTTTAAACTTTATGCCCAATGTGATTCTCACCATCATGAACTACCAGTTTTACTACGCCATTAATGATTATTTTGCTTCTGAAACCGATATGCTTCGGTTTTTTGCTTATTTCAGAGGATGGCTTAATATCATCAACCTTTTAATTCTTTTATTTGTTGGTAGAATTTATGGAAGATGGGGACTGCCTGTCGCTTTGATGTTTCATCCTTTTAACTATATTATTGCCCTTTTTGGGTTCCTGCTAAATTTTGGCATGTTTTCAGCCATGTATGCCAGGATATCAACTAACATTATCAAAACCACTATTTGGCTGCCCTCCAAAGAAATTTTGATAGGGCTTTTCCCTCTATCATACAAACGAATGATCCGTCCTTTTTTAAAAGGAACCGTTGTGAGAGCAGCAATTCTATTAAGCTCGGGGCTAATTCTTTTTTCTCAGAACCATATACATCCCAGATACCTGACCCTTGTCGCATTACCTTTTTTGATCACCTGGATAGCAGCATCAGTTCTCTTAAAGCATAAATACGCCAAGATTTTAAAGGACCTTGTTGCTAACAATCTGTTGGATTTAAAGAGGCTTGATCCTGAAGAACTGATTCAGGTGTTTAAAGAGGGAACGGCATTAGATGAACTCAAAAAATCTTTTTTATCTGCAAAAGGGGATGATGCTGTCTGGTATGCAAGACTTTTAAACAATTTCTCAATTGATGATTTTGATGCCATCATCCTCACAAATATTAATAATCAAGATGATCTCACAAAAATTGCGTTGGTAAAGATGCTTTCTCCAGAATTTTTCAGGACTTCAAGGGATCAGATTTTAAATTTATTAGACCCCAAAAAGACTGAACTGACCATTGCCATTTTAAAGCTTGCAGTTCTGCATCGCTTTGAAGATGTCAAAAAAATAGATTTAAAGCTGTTTGAAAATAATGAAAATCCGGTTGTCAGGGGATTTGCCATTGGCTGCATGTATTTTAATAATTCTGTTGAATATGAAAAAATTATTAATAAAATGGTGTTATCAAAAAATATGGAATTACGCAAATCAGGTATTATCAGTGCAGGCCTAACCGGGAAAATTGACTATATTCCGGTTTTAGAAAATATTTTGTATCAGGATGGTTTGGAACCTTTAATTCCAGACACTATTATTGCATTATCCAGACTTAAAGCAGATAACTTAAACCATATGGTGATGCAATTTTTGTCCAATGAGATAGAAGAAATAAGATTCACTGCCCTGGATGCATTTGAAATTAAGGATGAACCCACATTATTAAAGGCAGTACTTTTGCTGGGAGACCGTTCTAAAACCATACGGGAACTCGGAAAAAAGAAAATTCGGGAATCAATCTATGAAAATAATAAACTTTTGATTCAATCGTTGGCATTTCCTTCCACCCATATTCGTCAAGAATTGTTTGAATTGCTGGAGATGCTTGATATTAAAGACCTTGATGTGTTTATATTTGTGAAAGAGCATTTGAAAACTTGTTATAATTACATTGCCATGAGCCATCATCTTGAGAATCTGCCTGAAAGCAGATTCAGAAATCAGGTCATGGAACATTTGGTTCAGAAAAAAGAATTAGAACTTGAAAATATTATCAGAGTTCTTGCAATTCATGACCAGACAGGACGTATGCGAACCGCCTGGAGAGGGATCTTTTCACCTGATACCCGTCAAAGAGCCAATGCTATTGAACTTTTGAGCGATATTTTAGATAAGAAACTTTTTAATACCATGCTGCCTTTGCTTGAAAGTCCCAACCTGACTGTGGCATTGGCAGAAGGGAAAAAAGTAACAAAAATTCCAAGATTTGACAGATATGGAAAAGAGGTATTTATCACCCTGATATCATCAGAAGACTGGGTGGATGTTTTAATGGGACTGAGCCTGGCCCAGGATCATCCCTCTCTTCTTGAAGGTCATGAACTGCTGGAGAAACTGGAAGCATCAAATAACCGTATTATTATAGAAGAAGTAAAAATGACGCTTAGGAAAAAGAACAAAGACTCAAAAAATGCCATAAAACATGGCACTGAATTATTCTTTGCAGACAAACTGCTTCTTTTAAAAGAAATAGAAATATTTTCAGGACTCAATGTCATTGAGCTTGCAACCATTGCTTCAGTCACAAAAGAATTTGACTATCCCGCCGAAAAAACTGTCATAAAGCAGAACGATATAGGTGAAACCGTATTTTTAATTATTGATGGAGAGGTAGACGTTATCATGGAACTGCCCGATGAAAAACAGGTGATCATTGATAAAATTGACCCAGGAGGAGCATTTGGAGAAATGGCTCTAATAGATAATTCACTTCGTTCTGCCACCATACGAACCACAAAGAAATCGAGATTTTTAATTCTTCATAAACGAGAATTCAAAGAAACCGTCATGGCGTATCCAAGGATTGCCCTTCAGATTTGTTCGGTATTAAGTCGGCGTATCCGGCATTTACACAAAAGAGTGAAAGAGACACAATAAGTTAATCTTAATTTTAGCTGGGGTATATATACAAGAATGGCTTAGGATAAAGTTATTGGACCAATATAGTTTAAAATCTGGTCAAAAAATATAGTTCTCAGAAACCACAAAATATAAGGGCAAGTTTAATTATAATTCAGAAGGTTGCCCCTACTATTCAGGCAAGCCTGCTTTTCTAAGGGCTTTGACCGCTTTCTCAAACTGGTCTTGGTTTTTCGGCGCCATCACTTTATAATTTTTTATGGAAAAATTCGGCCTTAAATTAAGAAAGTTTTTTATCGTTGTTTTTGCATTTTGGGGCTGTCCAGAATAATCGTAAGTGATTGCCAGATATAAAGATGCCATCCAATTATCTGGCTGGCGTTTCAGAATGCTGCTAAAAATTTTGATTGCATTTTCATACTGCTTTAACTTCATGTATGAGATTCCTAAACTAATTGAATAAAATTGCTGAGCAACAGGATCGAGACGAATGGCTATTTTAATGTTTTCTAATCCTTTTAACGGTTGGTCAAGATCGTTGAATGCATTTCCAATGGCCCAATATGCAGCGGGGAAGTTGGGGTTAATCTCAATGACCTTTTTGAATGATACAATGGCATTAACATGTTCCTTTTTTATTAAAAAAATCCATCCTAACGCCTGGTGTGCATACCAGTTGTCCTCATCCAGGGATAAAGCTTTATTAACTGCTTCTGTGGCTTTAAGCATACAAACTTCAACGGGTTCACAATGGAACGAATAGATAGCACTAATGTAAACAAATGATAACTGGGCGTACCCGCTTGAAAATTCAGGATTGGCAGTTATTATTTCTTCAGTATTTTTTAATGCGGAAGCATACCCCCCCTTTGTTGGATTTAGAATATATCTACTGACCTTTTGAAATTTAATAAAGCTGTTGATATCACCAATTCCCTTTTTTGTGATTCCTTCAAGCCATGAATCAGTTAGCTTGATCCTGACAGCTTTCAGGATTTCCAATGTTATTTCATCCTGCAAATTAAAAATATCTTCAGCTTCCCGATCATAACGCTCAGCCCAGATGTGAGCCTCTGTTTCAGTATCTATAAGCTGGACCACAAATCGATAACGATCATCTAATTTTTGAATACTGCCTTCGATCAAATATCTGGCTCCCAGTTCCTGACCAATTTGCTGAACATTTATGGATTTATTTTTATAGGCAAATGTAGAATTGCGGGCGATCACAATGAATTGTTTTGTCTGGGCAAGGGCTGCAATTATATTTTCTGTGATTCCATCACAAAGATACTCCTGTTCCGGGTCTTTGCTCATATTGACGAAAGGGAGTACAGCAATGGAAGGACCCGTTGGAAAATTGAATTCCATCTTAGTATCAGGATCAATGTCAGCAGGTGCAGGCAGATATATATATTTCCAGTAAAATCCTGCAAATATTGTGGACAAAATTAATATTATCAAAACAGAAACCCTGGACAGCCACTTTTTTAACTGCCTCTTTTTTGCCGGAGGGACTGATACTTCTTTAATTCTTCTTCCAGCATCCTTCGTGTCCATGAGCACCTTGTACACCCTGACAGGATCAGAAATATTTTTAACTGCGTGTTCCCCGATGTATTCATATCCAAAACCCAGTTTTTTTTTAATATGATCGTAGGCACCTCTTGAAACACATACACCACCAGGCTCTGTAAGGCTTTCTATTCGGGCAGCTATATTGACACCATCTCCGTAAATTCTGCCTTTTTCCTGGATTATATCTCCAACGTTAATGCCAATTCTAAAAAGCATATGGCGAGATACAGAAAGTTTTTCATTTTCTTTTTTAAGTTGGGTCTGAATGGCAACGGAACACTGAACTGCATCAACAACACTTGTAAATTCTGCGAGAAGATTATCGCCCACTGCATCCACTACACTGCCGCTATAATCCTCTATCAGTTTGGTCATTAAATCACGATAGGCGTTTAAGGTCTGAATAGTAAATTCTTCATCGTCTCCCATCAACCGGCTGTAGCCAACGACATCGGCACTTAAGATAGCAGTTAATTTTCTTTTATATTTACTCTTGGACATGAAATCACCTTTAATCAAGAAGGTTTCATCACAATAAGAAAAAGATAAATGAGAAAAATTCATTTTAAGGGGAACGGGTCAATAAAAATGACGATACAACAAATTGTGGCACATGACAAATGGTATTACAGAAGTGAAATTCCATTATATAGGAAAAGGTACAATCAAATGAATCAAGGTTACATTAATATTAATTGAAGATTTTCTTGACGGCGTATCTATCAATTTTTATAGCAAACCAAAAATTGCAAATAACTTGCAGGATCTTTTATATAAAATTATGAGAGAAAAAATGTTTAGATTTGCTCCGATATTTTAAAGATTTCTCGCTGCTGACTATGTCTCTATTTATGTTGCCGGTAAATTCTAAATTTAAACATGAACACTGAGAAGACCAGAGTTTTCTGTATCATTGCCAGACACAGCATTTTGTAACCATTTGGGGGAAATGTTAATATTAACAAAATCCCCAAATAGATCTGTCTTCCTGAACAGGCACTAAGAACTAGTCGGTATTGAAACAGGCCACTAACCGGCCATGGTTCTCAAGCAGCTCCGGTGCATTATGAACGCAGGTTTTTGTGGCTTTAATACATCTGTCGATAAATGGACAACTCCCATGGATTTTTTCAAATAAAGGAACCTTGTTTTTATTTTTTTGTTTTTTATTTAAAGGATTCACATCGGGAACAGCCATTAATAAGGTTTGGGTGTAAGGATGAAGTGGCTTTTGAAACAATGCTCTGGTCGTTGCCTGCTCTACAATTTGTCCCATGTATATAACTGCAACCTGGTCTGTAACATATTCAACCACACTTAAATCGTGGCTGATAAACATATAGGTGAGCTTATATTTTTCCTGGAGATCCATCATTAAATTCAATACCTGGGCTTGAACAGATACGTCCAAAGCTGATACGGACTCATCTGCCACAATCAGTGAGGGGCGTGTAATCAAGGCTCTGGCAATGGCTATGCGCTGGCGTTGACCACCGGAAAATTCATGGGGGAATTTATCAGTATCCGTGGCATTCAGACCCACCTCAACCAGTATCTTGGCCACGCGTTCTTTTTTTTGGGCAAATGAAAGTTTTTCTTTTAAAGTATCCAGCGGTTCTGCAACGATTCCCAGAATATTTTTCCTGGGATTCAAAGATCCATAAGGATCCTGGAAAACCATTTGAAAATTTCTCCTCAAGTGTCTCAACTCTTTTTTTGGCATGTTGAATAAATCCTGGCCATCAAAGAAAACCTTCCCGAAAGTTGGTTCATCCAGGGCCATGACAATTCTGGCCAAAGTTGATTTTCCGCAGCCGGATTCTCCCACAATGCCAAAACTGGTTCCCTTTTGCAGTTCCAGGTTTATGCCATGCAGGGCACGAAAAACAGGTGCTTTTTCAAACAGGTATTTTTTGGGAAGTTGATAGTCTTTATACACACCCTCAATTTTAACCAATGGCTGTTTCATCGTTTATATTTTTTCCTTTAGCGGGTGATAACACCAAACCTGGTGATGATCTGACACCCTTGTGGCCATGGGTTCCTTTGTTTTACATATTTTGGAAGCGCGCATGCATCGATCGGCAAAATTACATCCTATGGGTCTTTGGTGCAACTGGGGTACCTGTCCTGGAATACTGGTAAGTCTTTTTCTTTCCAGGTGTGATGAAGAGCCTGCATGGGGAATGGCGGAGAAAAGGCCGAATGTATAAGGATGCAGCATATTTTGATATACATCCACAGTGCTTCCCATTTCCACAATATTACCTGTATACATGACCATTACATTCTGGGCTGTCTGGGCGATAACGCCTAAATCATGGCTGATCATTATCAAGGCCATGCCCGATGAATCAGCCAGATCCCTTATTAAATTCAGAATTTGTTCTTGAACAGTTACATCCAGTGCCGTTGTCGGCTCGTCAGCGATGAGAATGTCAGGGTTGCATGCAATTGCCATGGCAATCATCACTCTCTGGCGCTGTCCACCGGAAAGCTGGTGGGGATAAAGGTTCAATCCAAACCGGTCAACAGGAAGCCCGACCTTATCCATGAGCTCTGTTACCCGCTCAAGGGTCTGTTTCCGATTAAGCTTCAGGTGCAGATCAATGCTTTCAGAAATCTGAGCACCAATCTGTTTCACGGGATTTAATGCTGTCATGGGTTCCTGAAATATCATTCCGATCCTATTTCCCCGGATGCTGCAGATCTCCTTTGAATTTAAATTTAAAATATCCCGGCCTTCCAGGATGATCCTACCTCTGGTTTTGGAATCCGGCGGTAAAAGAGACATCAATGCAAGGGCTGTAATGGATTTACCACATCCGGATTCACCCACAATTCCAAGCTTTTCTCCAGCATTCAGGCAAAAATTGATATTGCTGATAACGTCTTGCCTGCCATAGGCAGTTTTTAAGGATACGCAAAGGTCTTGTACTTTCAGCAAAGTCATCAAGCTACCTGCTTCTTCTTAATTTAGGATCAAGGACATCCCGCAGGCCGTCTCCAAATAGATTCAGCCCCATGACGGTTAGTGCAATGGCGATTCCGGGATAAATAGCCAGTTGTGGTGCAAAATGCAGAAAAGTCTGGGCTTCATTTAGCATTTTCCCCCAGCTCGGCATGGGCGGTTGAGTTCCTAAGCCAAGATAGCTTAAGCTCGCCTCCGCCAGAATACCCAGGGCAAACTGAATAGTGGCCTGGACAATAAGCATACTTGAGATATTAGGTAAAATATGCTCCACGGATATTCTAAACTGGCCTTTTCCAGCACTCCTGGCTGCCAGAATAAATTCACGTTTCCAGATGCTTAGTGCAGCACCACGCGCTACCCTGGCAAAAACAGGTATATTAAATATACCAATGGCAATGATGGAGTTCACGGATCCAGGACCCAGGATCGCTGTGATCATAATAGCGGAAATAAGGGAGGGAAAAGCAAAGGTAAAATCGTTGAACCGCATGATCAACTCATCCATCCACCCTTTTTTGGCTGCTGCAGTCAAGCCCAAAGGAACTCCGCATCCAATACCGATACCAATGGCAACAAAAGCGACAATAACTGAATTTCTGGCCCCTTTGATTAGCATCGATAAAATGTCCCGGCCAAAGTGATCCGTTCCCAGCAGATACTGGCTGGATGGTTTCAGCAATTTGTCAGCAATATTAATATCTTCAACTGGATAGGGTGTCCAGAAATAGGAGAGAAAAGCAACAAGGAAAAAAGCCAGTGAAATTGTTCCGCCAATTACAAAACTTCTATTTTTTAATCCATGCCGTAATATTTCAACCAGTGTTCTAAGCATCGCTACCCCCTCTCAAACGGGGATCAATAACAGCATAAAGAAGATCCACAACGAAATTGATCATGATTACAGCCCCTGCCAATAAAATGACCAGGTTTTTTACCACAATCAAATCCCTTTGGGAGATAGCCTGAAAAATCAGCCGGCCGATTCCAGGCAGATAAAACACATTTTCAATTATAATGGTTCCGGCCAGCAAAAAAGAAAATTGAAGCCCCATTATGGTGACAACCGGTATCAGGGCATTGCGCAAAGCATGCTTCCATAATGTTCCCTGGTTGGTTACCCCTTTGGCCCTGGCAGTGCGGATAAAATCTTCTTTTAAAACCTCAAGCAATGCCGATCGTGTGACCCTGGACAGGATGGCTGCCTGGGGCAGGGCTAAGGCTATTGTGGGTAACAAAAAAGATTTTAGAACGGGTATTATTCCTGCATCCCAACCGGCAAACCCGCCGGCAGGCAACAGCCGAAAGGTAACAGAAAACACAATTGTCAAGAGCATGGCAAACCAGAAATTGGGAATGGCAATTCCTATCTGGGAAAAACTCATCACCAGAAAATCCATTGGTTTATTATGATTGGAAGCGGCAATAATACCTAAAGGGATGGCAATGAGTGTTGAAAGTGTCATGGCCAAAATAGCCAGGGGGAAACTTACTGTAATACGACTTAAAATCAGCTCTGATACAGGTACATCGTAGGTATAAGATATTCCCAGATTTCCGGTAAGTAAACTGGCTACCCAATGGGTATAGCGGACCCAGACCGGTCGGTTAAGACCCATTTCTTCCCTGAGTGCGTTCAGTGTCTCAGCTTCCGCATTAACCCCCAGCATAACCGCTGCCGGATCACCCGGCAGAATTTCAAGAACGACAAACACCACCAGGGTTGCCACCAGCAGGGTCAATATCAGAGTAAAGACTCTTTTTACCAGAAAAATTCTCATTTGCGTATCTTTGTACCAGATATTATCGGTCAGTTATCCACGGACTAAGTGTGGACAGCTGACCGATAATCGCATATTAAATGAAGGATTTAATCAACCCAATAGACTTCGGTCAAATCATTTGCCTGAACGGGACTGTTTTCCCATAATCCCCGGATATTTTTATTCCACACACCATGTTTGGCAAGCTGGAACATGAATCCGTTGACACATTCTGCTGAAATCAATCTCTGGGCGTCTCCCAGGATTTCATACCGGGCATCGGTATCAACAGTTGCAGCCAGTTTTTGCATCAAGGCCTGAAATTTTGGACTGTCATAGGCAAAGTAATAATCATTTCTGGCATAAATACCGATATCCATGGGTTCTGTGTGTGAAACAATGGTTAAATCATAATCTCGTTTTTTAAACACCTGATCCAGCCATTGGGCCCATTCCACGGGAATGATCTCTAAATCAATGCCGATTTTTCTCAGCTGGGAGGCAACAATTTCACCACCGCGTCTTGCATAAGAGGGAGGCGGCAGCTTGATAACTCCTTTGAATCCGTCTGGATAACCTGCTTCAGTTAGAAGTTGTTTTGCCTTTGCAAGATCATAGGGATGGGTGCTGATCAAGTCAACGTAGGCAGGGTGATGGGGCGCAAAATGTGTTCCAATGGGTGTTCCATAACCAAACATTGCTCCGTCAATAATGGCCTTTCGATCAAGGGCATGTGCAACTGCCTGTCTTACTTTTAATTTTTTGAATGGTCCCCGCTGATTATTGGTGGAAAGAATGGTTTCTCCCTCTGTACTGCCTATTACAACTTTAAATCGGGGATCACTTTTAAACTGCGAGAGGCTTTCCGGAGCCGGGAAATTGGCAAAGCCATCAATATCACCTGCCATCATTGCTGAAACAGCCGCTGCCGGATCAGGTATTATTTTGATTGTGGCCATCTTCAATTTAGCAGGTGTTCCCCAATAGGCATCGTTTCTGACCATTACAACTCGATCGCCTTTTACCCATTTTGAAAATTTAAAAGGACCCGTACCAATGGGATGACTTTTATTTTTTCCTGCACTGGCTTCATCTACGATTATGGCATCTCCCCAGCCCATGTTGAATAAAAATCCACCTGTTGGTTGATTCAATGTCACCACAACTGTGTGAGAATCTTTGCTTTCAACGGACTGGATGGGTTTAAACAAAACCTTTTGAGCATTAACACTATTTTCGCCACGGGCTCTGTTTAAAGAAAAGACTACATCATCGGCCTCAAATGACGCCCCGTCGTGGAATAAAACGCCTTTTTGTAAATTAAAGGTATAGGTTTTTTGATCTTCAGACACGGTCCAGCTTTTGGCTAAAGCGGGTTTTACAGCCCCATTTTTATCAATGCGGGTGAGACCCTCAAAAATATTGGCATAAACAACTTCATCAATGGAAGCTGCAGCTCCTGCCGTCGGATCAAGGTGGGTTGGTTCCAATACCATTCCCAGGTTCAAACTATTTTTCGCGGCCATGACTGATGACGCATTCATGGCCATTACCAGTGTTAGAACAATTAATGTAACAAAAGTTTTAATTTTACTCATGTTGTCTCCTTAAATTATTAATATTTTAACTGCCGTAACGGTCACGGTAGCTTTCTAAATCACCCATAGTTTCTGCCAGGTAAACCCCCCTGGAAATTGCCCGTGCCACACAATCGGCTGCCAGCATACCCAGTTTGGATACACCAACCACAGGATCTGATAATTCACATTTTCCTGTTGATAAAACAAAAACACAGTCCCCGTCAAATGGCGAATGAATCGGCCTGATTGCTCTTGCCAGGCCATCCTGGGCCATTATGGCAACCCGCCTTGCCTGGGGTTTGGTTAGAACGGCATCTGTTGCCACCGTCACCAGGGTTGTATTTTTACCTAGGGGCAGTTCAAAGGAAAAATCCAGGTCTATCTTAGTATTTTTTTCAGGCATGGGCTGTTTTCCCAATTCATCATTCTGCTCATAGGGAAATGCCCACATAGTTTTACTGCCGGGCATGGTAAGAGATCCCATGGAGTTCACTGCAGCAATAGCCCCAACACTTATCTTAGACTCTCCTTCGGAAAAAACAAAAGAAGCACTGCCCAGACCCCCTTTTAATCCGCCTGCAATTGCACCATAACCCGCGCCGATATTTCCCAGGTCAAAACCTTTGCCGATGGCCTGGGCTGCCTTGAAACCCAGATCAAAATAAGGAGGTTTGACACCCCAATCTTTATCTCCACCGTTTAACAGATCAAACAAAATAGCAGATGGAACAATAGGGATAATGGCATCCCCCAGATTAAAACCAATTTTTTGTTCTCTTAAACTGGCCATTACCCCGCCTGCTGCATCCAATCCGTAAGCTGATCCCCCGCTTAAGACAATCCCATGAACAACATCCACTAAACAATCCGAGTTCAGGGCCTCTGTCTCACGGGTTCCCGGTCCCCCTCCCCGGATATCTGCCGAGGCCACGGCTGGTTCATCAGGTAAAATAACAGTGACTCCAGTTCGGATCAACTCATCTTGAGCGTTTCCGACTTGTATCCCCGGAACATCCGTTATCAGGTTCTGCTTTCCCGTCTTAATCATCTTTTTGTCCTTTGATCTCAATTGGGCCTGTAAACAGGGCTTTTAAACCTCTTTTCAGGTTGAATAAATAACATTATTATTAAATGCGGTAAAGAAAGAAAAAGAGTAATTGTTCAGCCCGTTAAGAGAAATTATTTCAAAGCCCTGTCTGATGTATATTTGCAGGAGGTTAAGCGTTTAGCATCGAAAAAAAATATCCATCCGACAGGGCGGTTTGTCCGAATCAGGTCTCAAGGATTGGAAATGTATTGGCGCCTTGGGGCATAATAGTAATTTTAGGACGATTCTGGTCACACTTTTCATATGCAATGGCCAGGGCTTCTTCCATACTAGTTACTCCCTGGACACCGGCATTTTCAGCTAATTTAATGTTCTTTTCTTGAGTAACCAGGATAATATGCCCCCTGTTGGCATACTCTAATTGTCGAACCGCAACCCATCCTGAGATGAGAAAATTTTCTCGGACTGCCTTTTCCATATCAAAGGCACTGGGATAGCTGAACCAGTCAAAGAATTCACCAGGCTCTTTAATATCAGGGCAATCTGCCAGGATGATGGCTATACCTCCGGGTTTCATGGCATAGACTGCATTATCGATGGTCTTTTGGGACTGGTAGAGGTTAATGTCTTTAGGGTAACCGCCGGCTGAAGCGATGACGATGTCAGCCTGCTCGTCAATTGTTACCCCGAATATCTCATCAACCATTTGAGTCGCTTTTTGCCATGCCGAGATCCAATTGCCTGTAAAGATACCCGTAATATCACCATCCAGGTTGGGAACAACATTGACAATGAAGTCGGGTTTGACAAATGCCGCCACTTCCATCATATCTTCGTGGGCTGGATTTCCAAGGGTTTTCATATTGGCGGCCAATGGATTTGATCCATCTCCTGTACGCTTTCCCATGGCCCACATATGGCTTTGCTGGATGGTTTTGAGTGAAGACACACCCGGCATAATACTTTTGCGCCCCCCTCCATAGCCCACCATATAATGGTAAATAACACCTCCTGTCAAAATAACCCGGTCCGCTTCTGCCACTACCCGATTAAAAGATGCCTCCGTCCCCCGGCTTGTCTTTCCGTAATAAACCATATTGTCTTTGTCCCAGGCGTTGTGGTTGATTACTTTGACGCGCCTGCAGATGGCTTTTGTGCATAATTCTTCCAATTCTTGGGCCGTGTTCTGACGATGTGCTCCAACTGCTATGATGATAGTTATGTCCTTATCTGCAATACCGGCTTGATTCAGATAGTCAATCAGGAGTGGTAATGTCAATTCATTATGCTGCCAGACCCGGGTGATGTCACTGACTGCAATTGCCACAGTTTCGCCTGGATTAACAATTTCACTTAAAGGCGGGCTGTCTATGGGGTGGGCCAGAGCATTTAGATAGGCTGCAGCCAAATCCTCAGGCGGTGCAAGGTTTTCTCCTACAAGTTCGTAGAGAAGTTGCTCCTCTGGAATGGAAAAATCTGCTGTTCCTTTTCCGATTTTTAATTTGAAATGTCTCTCTGTCATTATCTTCCTTTATCATCTTTTTTCAGCTGGATCATTATATTTTACTTTTTTTAGTGTATTAAATATCTGTTCTTTATTTTAGGATACCAGCTTGCTTTTTGTCAATAAAATAGCGTCCAGGGCAATCGCATTTAACTTTTTTATGATTATTCCATACCCGTTCAGGTCAGTTTACCTTTCCTTCGGTGGATGGGAATAATTGACATGCTCTATGTCGGGCTACACTTGTGGCGGAATAACTTAGGTTCCCTCAAACTATTCCCACCACTTAACGTTACACCCTACAGAGCCTGTAGCAACAAGCCCCCATCAGGCAGGGCGGGTTCAAGCGTAAGAGCTGAATAATTACATTGCAGCAGGTGTTACCTTGATGGTGGATCAGGGTTTGACCAGTGACTTGATTTAACCTTTAATTAACTATATAAAAACACAATGTATAGAGTACTGAAAATATTCACGCATCAATCTGATATTACAAACCTGATATTACAAGCCTGATATTAACAGCGCGGGTTCAGGTATCGAAAAAAGAAATGGAAAAATGGAGAAAAATAAAATGACTGGGAAAAAAATAACAATACATGACATCAAACAGGCTAAAAAGGATCACAGAAAACTTGTGATGGTGACAGCCTATGACTATCCCTTTGGATTAATGGCAGATGAAGCAGGTGTGGATATCGTCCTTGTGGGGGATTCTCTGGGAATGGTTGTTATGGGGCTTGAAGGCACTGTTGGAGTCACCATGGAACATATGATACACCATATCAAGGCAGTGGTTCGAGGATGTAAAACACCCCTTGTTGTTGGGGATATGCCATTTATGAGTTACAACACCTCAGTGCGTGAAGCTATTATCAATGCGGGCCGGCTGATGAAAGAGGGAGGCTGCGATGTTGTCAAGCTTGAAGGCGGCGTGGACTTTGCACCCACCGTTGAAGCCATTGTAAAAGCAGGGATCCCTGTCCAGGGACATATTGGCCTGACTCCCCAGACCGCCAGTGCCCTTGGCGGATTCAAAATGCAGGGCAAAGATGCAAAAGCGGCCAAGAGTATTGTGGATGATGCAAGAGCCCTGGAAGATGCCGGTGCCTTTTCCATGATCATCGAAGCCGTACCCGCACCCCTTGGAGAGGTTATTGCTGAGGCGGTCAATATTCCGGTGATCGGAATAGGAGCAGGCCCTAATGTAGACGGTCAGGTGCTTGTCACCCATGATATGATCGGACTATTTGATAAGTTTGTACCAAAGTTTGTTAAACAGTACACACAGATAAGGCCCACAATTATAGACGCTATGAAGGCGTATAAACAAGAAGTTATCAATAAAACATTTCCTGCCTGGGAACATTCTTTTAATATGTCCGATGAAACCCTTGCGGAATTGGGAAAAATGATCCAGAAATAAGCGGGCCAGTTTACCTGCCGGATCTCAAACAAAACAGGCTTAAAAAAAGAGGGAATATGTATCCGGCCTCTGTCAGGATGGCCCACATGTTAATCTCTGACAATAATAAGCCGGCATTCCTTTAAAAAACTGTGGCGTTCTGTTGTTTTTTCCAGCAGGCTGTAATCTGACATGCTGATAACAATGGCCGTATTGGGTTTTCCTTCCTTGCGAAGCCCCTTGAAAATCAGTGGATGGTTTCCGATCCTTTTGTCCTTTAATGCCTGATCCATACTGCTAAGATATTTGGCTACCCCGTATTGAACGGCAAAGTCTCTGCTTATAAAAGCGGAAGAATATATATCATGACCTTGTTCACTGACAATAACAGGATTAAGGACGGGTTCCACTCCAAGCCCTGTTGCATCCACGATCAAACCCGAGTAGACGGGTTTCCCGATTATTTCAACCTTTTTCTTTTTTATTTCCGGATTGATTTTAGGTATCTGTCGAATTTCTTCCGGCAATATCAATTGTAAAAAGCCACCAAACATACTAGTTTCAATAATAATCTCCACGGCAAGAGCAGATGTGTAATATTGTTTTGCAATGACTGCATCCCTTGCAGTTTTTTCTATACCCGCTAAAATGATATCATTTTTAGATGCATAGGCATCAACGCTTAATGATGGATTGATTTTTATTTGTTTTAAAATGTTTATGATCTGTCGATTTGCATCTGCCCTGGCCAGTCCGGGAACCGATCCTTGGGAAGTTTCATTGTTATCTTTGGGAGATGCTTTGCCAACAGCCGAGATATTTCCCGTAGTCCAGTTTATGGCCCCGTTTTTAAATTGGGTAATGGAATGATACCCCCTTGTTTGATCCTGATTTGCCATGCAAAGACAGTCCATGAAAAGTAAGGACAGGGCAATGACCGTGCTAAATATCAGCCATTTTTTGTTTTGTTTGATTTTGTTTTTCACCGTGCTGATTTTTTTATAAGATTAAATTCAATGAAATCGGCTATCTGATTTATATCTTCTATACCAAATATCGGCACATCCGGTTTGTACTCTGAATCTGTAACAAAGGCAATCAGATTTTTATCTGTCATACACAAAGGTTTTTTGTGGCTGCTGCCTGTCCTGAAAATCTCTATTTTAGGAAGGGCCTGTTTTTTAAATCCTTCTGCTAAAATAATATCCATGTCAGACAGATAAGATTGCATTTTTTCAATATAGCTTGTCTTGTCATCTTTAATCATGGCAATTTTGTTTTCCGTTATAACAAGGGTGGACTCGGCACCGGCTTTCCTGTGGCGCCAGCTGTCTTTTCCTTCTTTGTCCATTTCAAATCCGTCATGGGCATGCTTTACAGATCCTATTTTGTATCCTTTGTGTGCCAAAAGGGCAATCAGTTTCTCTAGAAGGGTGGTTTTCCCAGAGTTGGATTTTCCAACAATGGTAATTATTTTTGTCTTCATGTGTATGGTTTCTCCAGCCTCATATTAAATTTTGCCTAAAAATAGTGTTCAAGGCTGAGAAAGTCAAGCCTGAGGAAGAGCTTGTGCTGGTCCCAAAGAAAAGTTGCGGCACTGAAATATACGATTTTATCCAGGTTCAGATCTGAGCGGGTTTTGTTAAAATAAATTGTAGTTTCCCCCTATTGACAGATTACGTTTATTTTACTATTGAATTTTAATAAACCTGTGAGCTGAAAAACCGTCTGGCTGAACGCATATTTGAAATTTGGGCTATTGGCAATAACCAAAGAACAATTAAAATTAAGTTGTAATTATTCAGCTATTGCGCTTGAACCCGTCCTGCCTGATGGATATTTGTTTAGAGGCTATTCGCTTAACCTCCTGCAAACATCCATCAGGCAGGGCTTTGGGGATAATTTTTTTTAACGGGCTGAACAATTAAAGTTATGTTTATATCTATTATGCTATCAATGATTGCCTCACTTTTGCTCTTGTCAAAACAAAATAGGGATCAGCTTTAATATTAATGAAATTATTAGAATTATAGGCTCTTAAATCATACTATTTTAATTGAAAAGTTAAAAAATTAGGAGAAAGCATGGCCATCATTTATGATGAAAGGTTTTGGAATAAAAAAAAGACTATTGATGAAAGAATAGGAGATTCGACAATTGCTTTTGCTATTGGTGCAGCCATTTTTTTCTGGTTTTTTAGTGTGTTGATCCGTTTTTTGGACTCCCCGGATTTGAGCTTAAGATTGCTTGTGCTGGGAACCGATCTTCAATTTTATGAACAATTGTTTGGAAGTACATTGTTGATTGTTTTTGGTTCCCATGTTTCTTCAAATATAAAAAAACGGAGACAGGCAGAAGAAAATTTTATAAAAACCGAAGAAAAATACCGTATTATTTTAGAAAATATTGAAGAAGGGTACTATGAAATCAATATTAACGGGCAGTTCAAACTTATTAATAATTCCATGTGCACCCTTCTTGCATGCAAGGAAAGCGAAATCATCGGCACTAATATTATATCCCATATTGAAGAAAAATACATTCCCAACTTTAAAGCTTTATTTAATAAAATTAAACATAATGAGGAACGCTCCGGTAAATTAAAATGTAAATTTAAACTCAAACACGGGGAACGAAAGAATGTTGAGATATCTTTTTCTCAGCTATTAGATAATGACAAGAAAATAGATGGAGCCAGGGGGCTTGTCAGGGACATATAGGAACGCATAAAATTCTAAAAAAATTGTAATTATTCAGCTATTGCGCTTGAACCCGCCCTGTCTGATGGATATTTTTGAGTGAACCCTTAACCTCCTGCAAATATCCATCAGACAGGGTTTTGGGGATAATTTTTTTTACCGGGCTGAATAATTACAAAAAATTAAAGGAAACAAGGGAAAAGCTCGAACAGGTTTTTTAAAATCAATTTTGTGTCATTTCAATGGTATTGGTCTTCGGGTGTCAATAAGAGGGAGAGAAGGGCACCACATGCAAAAAGAGTACCCGCTGCTATATAAAGCCAGTTAAAAGTATCAGTAATACCCTTGCTCCATCCTCCTAAAAAATTGCCTAACAAAGCCCCGGATGTCATGGTCATGGTTCCGATAGTAAATACTTTGGCAGCAGGCCTGGCAGACAGCATTTTTGAAATATAGGCCGGGCCCATTGCATAAATGGTCGCCTGGGAGATGCCGAAAAGCAGTGCCATTGAAAAGATGGAAAAGAAAGATGTAGAAAGAAATAGAAAAGCCGTTGCACCCAGACCGGATAAAAAAATCAAGGATTGTGATATCCGAACGCCAATGCGATCCGTGATCAAACCGAACAATACTCCGCCCAGAGCACCACTTATTCCCATGGTCGACCACATCAAGGCAGTGATATCCAGGCCGACATGCAGTTCATCTCTTAAGTATGGGGCCAGATAGACCTGGAAAGTCACAAAAGATAAGCCGGTGATCAGAAAAATCAGATTCAGGATGATACCGTTACTGCTCTTCAGCCATCCCAAAACTTCCTTAAGAGATGATTTTTTTTTCCTGATTTGTAAGGGACCTGTTCTATGCCAGGCATCAACATATTTTAGTCCCATCAATGAAACAAGACTGGAGAAAAGGCAAATCAGTGAAACGGTTAACCAAAGATACCTCCAATGCAAGTGCTCAATGAAAAAGGATGAAATCAGGCCGTCAAATAAAATCAAAAAACACCCGGAGCTTGATGCTAATGTAAGCATAGCAGCCCGCCATCTGACCGGGATATAGTCCACGGCCACGGAAATCAGAGGAACCCATGTCATCATGGGCCATGCCTGGATGAAAAAGTTTAATATGAACAGGCTTTTAAATCCCTTGACCACATAAAGTCCTGCCAAAAGCATAGCTCCGATGAATTGCATGCCGACAATCAGTCTCAATCCCCCCATCCGGCTGGTTAAAAATCCGGCCAAAGGAATGGATAAAAAAACAGAGACCTTACCAAGACCTGTAATAGTACCGATCTGTGTATAGTCTAAATATAGGTCTTTGGCCATTTCAGGAATCATCATGGGGAATAAATTCATACCAAACCCATAGGCTATACCCGAAATCAGAACACAGATGGAAGCGATAACCAATGGTTTTAGATCAAATCCTGATGATTTTGCTTGCGAATCCATACATTCCTTATCAATCTTGAATAATTGTTTTATACCAAAATGAAACAGGCGCAAGGTCAGATTCCAAAATATCGTTAATAATCATTGTCATCTTGAATGCTTCTAAAAAAATCGATATATACCATTTCAAGCAAATTTAGGGTATGCTTTTTCTTGCATTAATAAAAAAAGGATAGTATTTGTTTTTTTTAAATTTTGTTGTCTTATAAATGGAGTTGTTGCAAAATATTAAAAAAAAATTGATGAAAACTAAAAAAAATATCGTATTAATTGGAATGCCTGCGGTTGGCAAGAGTACAGTCGGAAATTTATTAGCTCAAAACATTGGATTTGAGTTTCTTGATTCAGATGATTTAATTCAATCAAAAGAACAAAAAACACTTTCCCAGATTATTTTTGAAAAAGGCCTTGATCGGTTTTTACAGATTGAAGAAAGACATGTTGCCGGTATCAGGTGCCAAAATCATGTGATTGCAACGGGCGGCAGCGTTGTCTACAGCCAAAAGGCCATGGGACATCTTGGTGAAATCAGTAGAATTATTTATCTTTCCATTCAATTGGATATGCTTTTAACAAGACTTTCTGATATTAAATCCCGGGGAGTTGCAGTCAGGCCCGGCCAGAAGATAGTGGACCTTTACAAAGAAAGAACACCCTTATATGATAAATATTGTGACATAAAAATCGATTGCCGCTCAATGACGGCAGAACAAGTCGTTGAACAAGCAGTGACATCTTTATATTGAAATAAAGGGAGGCCTTGAAATGAGTGAAATGCTTTCAACAAAAGAAGCTGCAAAGTTTTTAAATGTAAATGAAAAAATGATATATTCACTTATTGCTGACAAAGGTCTTCCCGCCTCAAAAGTAACGGGGAAATGGCTTTTTCCCATAGATCTGGTTCGCCGGTGGATAGAAGTCGGCACACAAAATTATCCTCAACTTGCTAAACTTCCTCCTTATCATGGACTTGTTCTCATTGCCGGTAGTAATGATTTATTATTGGACAGGATTATTTCAACCTTTAATCTCAAGCATGAAAAGCACATGGCCATGTTCGGTATTGCCGGCTCCATGGGAGGATTGAAAGCCTTAAAGCAGGATCTCTGCCACATTGCCGCAAGTCACCTTATCTCAGACAACGAAGAGTATAATTTTCCTTTTTTAAAAGACGAGATGAACCAGATGCCGGCAGTGGTGAATTTTTGTTTGCGGGAACAGGGCATCATGATCCAAAAAAAGAACCCCAAAAACATCCGGTCTGTAAAAGATCTTGGCAAACAGGGTATCAGAATCATAAACCGGCAGTTGGGTACAGGTACCCGGCAGCTTTTTGATAAAGAATTGAAAGCATCAGGAGTACGAGGCGAAGCCATAGATGGATATGAGAATAATTTGCCTAAACACATGGATGTTGGATTACAGATTTTGGCTGAACGAGTCGATGCCGGTCCAGGTATCAGACCGGTTGCAACTATTTTAGGACTTGATTTTATTCCAATTTGCTGGGAACGCTTTGATTTTTTAATTCATAAAGATAGATTTTTTGATAAGGGAATTCAGCTTTTTCTATCTTTGTTAAAAGGAAAGGTGATTCAAGCCACTGCAAAAGAATTCGGTGGTTATGATTTGTCCTATACCGGTAAAATGGTTTATCCGGAATCTGAATCTGAATAAATTCTTTGCCGCTTTTCTTTAAGCCGGCCAATTCAACAATTTTACCGATTATACAGCAATTCAAATCTTATGTCGTCTTGATATTTCCTATAACATCATGGTATCTTATTTTTACTGCCTTTATCCTTCAACCTGAAACAGGAGAATAAATATGGACAAATCAAACACTTTAACCATTTTAAAAAATGCATTCCTCATAGAAAGAAAAGGCAAAAGCCTTTATGAAAAGGCAATGGATCATGCAAAAGATGAAGCTGTCAAAGACTTTTTTAAAGATCTTGCCAATGATGAACTAGAACACATGAATATTCTGGAAAAACAGTTTAAAGCCTTGATGAAAGATGGCAAATTCATGGCAGGCGGTTTTGAAAATGATGGAGGAGCCATAACAGCTCCGGATATTCTTGATGAAAGTTTAAAAGACAAAATCAATGCAGCCAGCTTTGAAGCCACTGCAATTACCGCAGCCATAAGTTTTGAACAAAAAGCTATTAAAATGTATAGTGAAAGGGAGAAAGAAGCCATTGATCCCGAAGAAAAAAAAATGTACCACTGGCTTTCTGTTTGGGAAAAAACCCATTTAAAAAAACTTATGGCCCTTGAAGCATCATTGATTGAAAACATATGGAATGACAACAGCTTCTGGCCGTTTTAAATTTGTTTCAATACTTTTACCAGCTCTACCACTGGTATTGTTTCAAAGGATTTTCCCGGAATCAGGTTAAAAATTTTATAGGGAATGCCTGGGTATAAAAGCAGGATTTTTTTTATAGCAATTGGTTTATCCGGTTAAGATAATCCTTATTCCGGCAGGGTTTTGACAGGTGATCCATATGAGCATCTTTTTGTTTTAACTCTTTTATGGACTCTAAAAATTCAATATTGCCGGAAATAAACAGGATGGGAATGGTTTTGTTATTTTCTCTTATATGATTATATACATCCATCCCATTTATTTTTCCAGGAAGAATATAGTCAAGGCTTACCAGGTCATAATTATTTTTTTTAAACAAATCCAATGCAGCCTGCCCATTAAAAGCCTTATCAACCCTGTGATTACAGGGCTCTTGGGTTAATATCCCGTATTGCACATCTGATATTGCCTTTTCATCCTCCGTAAGAAGGATATACTTTTCAAAAGCTGTGGTGCTGTTCTGAATTTCTTTTTTTTCCTTAATTGTTAATTCTTTTTTGATGATGGGCATGGAGATGGTGAATTTTGTACCTTTGTCAATTTCAGACTCAACCTGGAGAAGACCCTTATGCTGTTCAATATATTTGTTTACATTTGCCATGCCATAGCCCGTTCCCTTGATACCGGGCTTATATGAGCCTGTCACATCCCGGGTTCCCTTTAGGGTGAAAGATGGCTCATAAATTCTTGCCAGATGTTTTCTGGGAATTCCACATCCATTATCCTGGATTTCAAAACATATGTTTTCATCTGAATTATATGTCCTAAGAATAATGCAGGGATTATTTTTAATGCTTGTGGCATGGATTGAATTTTGGATTAGATTGACAATGGCGTGTTCAATCATTCCCGGATCAGCAAGCATTTCCGGTACGCCGGGTTTGTTTTCCTTGATAACCTCTATGCCGTCCAGATCCTTTTTTAAAAGATTTATAACCAGGTCAATTTTGTCACTTATTCTGAAAAACTCCTGTTTTGGTTCCTGATCTTTTGCAAAGGCAACAAGATTTCTTGTTAAGTTTTTGCCCCTAAGGGTCTGTTTAAAAATCAATTCAAGTGTTTTTCTTGTTTCAGTCTCCTTGCAATCCATAAGTGCAAGCTCTGTATTTCCCATGATAACGCCCAGGATATTATTGAAATCATGGGCTATTTTCCCGGCTATCTGCCCGACAAAAGCAAGTTTTTTATGTTCGCCTATGATTTTTTGAGATTCTCTTTTTTCCTTTTCTGCCTGTTTGCGCTCCGTGATATCCCGTACCACAGATAGAACGATGTCCTCCTCTTCAATACGCATTCTGTGATGGTGGACCTCAACTGGCACAATAGTACCGTTCTTGTGTATATCCAAAGCCTCAAAAAAGGACCCCTGGGTCAGCCTGTTTTGAATGATGCTTCCTGGTTTGCCACGCACTTCCGGGGCTTGAATATCAGCTATGGTCATTGTCTGGAATTCCTCCCGCACATAGCCGAGCATCTTTGTCGCAGTTTTATTGGCGTCAATTATCCGATCATCCATAGCTATAATAAAGATTGTATCCGGCGCCTCTTCAAAGAGCATGCGGAATCTTTTTTCACTATCAAACAATTCATTTTCTTTGTGTATGCGGTCCTGAAATTCTTTTTCCAGTTTATTTTTAGCTGCTATTAATCGTGCTTGTTCTTTTTTTAATGATCTTGCCAGGTTTTTTTCTTTTTCATGGAATCGTGTCACGCCTTTAACAACAACAGATACACAAATAGCCAAAAGAGCGTTTAAAAACAGAAAACTAATCCCTGCTAAATACATTCGTTGTGGAGAGACAAAAAAAGGAAAGGACTGGCCCCAATTTTTGTTAATCATGAAATAGCTGATAATTGATAAGGTTATTGCATTTATTAAAACAGCAGTAAGAGCAGCTCGTGAGCCCAATAAAATTCCTGTAAAAATTGAAAAACAAAACAGCCATGCTGGTCCACCGCTTAAAGGACCTGTAAAAATAATAATTGTCAAACCAACACCATATACAATTATGAGAGTGATTGCTGCGCGAACAGCAAAGCTAATATGGGCAGAAATCAAAAGAAAAACACTCATTATCAAGGCGATTGCATAAAAAATCAGCAAATTCATGAGGTTGTTTTTAATCAGCATTGGAATGGCTAAGATAAAAATAAAGAGGCCGATCAATACACCTGGAAAAAGAATTGAAAACAGGATTCGTGCGCGCCAATAAGAAAGGCTTTCAATCTCTTCTTTGCCCATATGAAGCATTTTTTCAAACAGGACAGATGGTAAGCATTTAATTTTTTCGAAATATGAATATTTTTTTTCCATCACAACCTGTTATAAATTTTATCTGATCCATTCCCAAACCATAAGATTGCCGGAAGGGCTTAATATTTCTATTAATTTTAATAAAAATCATCCTATAATAGATAAATCTTTATTGCAAAGTGAATCTTAAAAGCAAATTTGAAAATTCAAACAAGATTTTGTAATTATTCAGCTCTTACGCTTGAAACCGCCCTGTCTGATGGATATTTCGGTTCGATGCTAAACGCTTAACCTCCTACAAATATCCATCAGACAGGGCTTTGAAGATACCTTTTTTAAACGGGCTGAACAATTACAAGGTTGGTAAAAATTAAAAAGAACCATAGAGTACAAGAATTAAATATAATCTGAATAAATCCTTTCTACCCTGGATGTTAAGCCGGATACAATTTCATAATTTATAGTATTAATCCTGGCTCCCAGTTCATCTGCTCCAATGGTCTCATTCCCCTGGGAGCCTATCAACACAACTTCGTCGCCAATGTTTATATTTGAGATGTCTCCCACATCAATCATGGTTTGATCCATGCAGACCCTCCCTACCACAGGCACTCTGCACCCTTTTACCAGCATAAAGCAATTGGATGAAAATTGCCTTGAAAACCCATCTCCATATCCGACAGGCACAGAGGCAAGCTTTGTCACATTCCTTGTTGTATGGGTCATTCCATAGCTGACGTTAAATCCTTTGGAAACCTTTCTGACACTCGTAACAACTGATACAAGCTTCATGGCCGGCACAAGTTTTACTTTTGATCTATCCACTTCACATGAAGGATAAAGTCCATAAATGGAAATACCAGCTCTAACCATATCAAAATGAGAACCAGGAAATTCGATTATGCCGGCACTGTTTGCAGCATGGCAGATTTTAAATTCAATGCCTTTTTTCTTTAAATCATCCAGCAAAGATGTAAACAACTCTATCTGTGAGTTTGTATAGGCCTTATCCTCGTGATCGGCAGCAGCAAAATGGGTATATATACCATTAATCTCAATACCCGGTAATTTTAGAATCTTCTCAATTTCTTTTACTACTTTTTGGTTTACTGTTTTCTCAGCCTTATTGTTCCTGATAATCATTCCCACCCTGCCCATTCCCGTATCAATCTTTAGATGCACTTTAACAGGTCTGTTTAAGGATTTTGCTTTGTTGGACAAGGCCTTTGCCATCTTAAGGTCATACACAGTCGTCACAAGATCAAGATCGTTTATCATTGCTGCCTGGGAAGGGTGGGTATATCCCAGGACCAGTATAGGTATTTTGATGGTCTCTTTCCGGATTTGCTCAGCTTCATTGAACCTTGCAACTCCCAGCCATTCAACACCTTGTTTTACTGCTGCTTTGGCAATCTGAACTGCCCCATGTCCATAGGCATCAGCTTTAATCACAGCCATGAATTTAGATTTTTTATTTGTGATTTGTTTTAGATTTTGAATATTCTTTTGGATGGCATCAAGATCAATACAGGCCTTTACAAGGGGATATTCCATGGATGATTCCTTTTCAGCGGCTTTAGGACTCCAAATTTTATAACTTGAACTAAATTGCTTGTCTTTAACGAATAATTGATGCCGTAACATATTTATTAATTGTATTTTGAAGTTCAATCATTTCTTTATCAGAAAAAAAATTTTTATCTGTTGATAAAAAATCAGGATCAAGAACGCTTACTTTCCTTGAACACTTCTGAAGAATATATTTTGGGGCACCAGAAATCATTTTTCCAATATCATCCATAATTTTTTTGCTGACAAATGGTCTTGTGCAGGTAGTTCTGAACTCGTATGCAGGGGCTTTGTCCATTAAAATACGGGTGCTTTCGACAATATTTGCAGTATCAAATTTTTCAGGAATCACAAGGTGATAGTTTTCAAGGTTGGTTTTTATATCCATTGAGATAAAATCAACAAGTTTATTTTTAATAAGGTTTTCCAGTACCCGGGGCCTGGCCCCATTACTGTCCAGTTTTAATTTATACCCCATGTCTTTTATTTTTTGGCAAAAAAAGAAAAGATCAGTTTGCAATGTTGGCTCTCCGCCTGTTATAACAACCCCTTCTATAAATCCTTGTCTTTTTTTTAAGAATCTGAAAATTTCAGTTTCATCATAAAAATTGCCGACCCTTTTTTGAGGGTCGGCAACAAGATCGGGATTATGGCAATATGGGCATATGAAATTACACCCCTGTGTAAAAATGATGCATGCTATGGTTTCAGGAAAGTCAATTAAGGAGGTTTTTTGAAATCCACCTATATCCACTTTTTTTTCCTTTATCAGGCCACTTTAGAGACGTTAAATGTTTTACGCATGCAAAATTCCGTCTGTTTTCCATTATTCCATTGTCCAACAGGTCTTAAGTACCCCACGACTCTTGAGTACACTTCCGTTTCCGCATTACAGGTTTCACATCTTTCATGTTCACCTGAAATATATCCATGGGAAGGACATACACTGAAAGTTGGGGTCAATGTAAAATAGGGGAGTTTAAATGCATTGGCCACTTTTTTCACTACATTTTTCACCACGGCTGTGTCTGTAACTTCTTCACCTAAGAAAAGGTGCTGAACAGTTCCGCCCGTATATTTGACCTGCAGTCTGTCCTGAAGTTCAAGGGCTTCAAAGATGCCATCAGTATGGTTTACCGGCAGATGGGTGGAATTGGTATAAAAAGGGTTTTTCCCCTGTTTATATTCTTCTTCATTGGCACAGATGATATTTTCAAATTTGGCCTTGTCCATACTGGCAAACCTGTATGTGGTTCCTTCGGCCGGAGTTGCTTCAAGATTGAAGATTTCATCGGTTTCTTCCTGTAATTTTTCAATCCTGGTTCTGATGTGATCCATTATTTTTACGCTGAAATCCTGACCATTTTGTGAAGCAATGTTTTCACCCATAAAGTTGATACAGGCCTCATTCATTCCCAGGATGCCAATGGTGGAAAAATGGTTGCGCCAGTAAACGCCTGTGCTCTCTTTGATTTTTCTTAAATAGAATTTTGAATAGGGATAAAGATCACCCAGGGTAAATTTTTCAAGAATTTTTCGTTTAATACTCAATGAGTCTGCTGCAATTTGTATCAGAGTATCCAGGCGTTCAAGAAAATCAGCCTCATTCTTTGCCAGATAACTGATTCTCGGCAGGTTCAGAGTTACAACACCAATGGAACCGGTCAGGGGGTTGGCACCGAAAAGACCGCCGCCTCTTTTTCTCAGTTCCCTGTTGTCCAGTCTCAACCTGCAGCACATGGAACGGGCATCCTCAGGATCCATATCTGAATTAACGAAATTTGAAAAATATGGAATACCGTATTTCCCCGTCATTTTCCATATATTCTCAAGATTGGGGTTGGTCCAGTCAAAATCTTCGGTAATATTATATGTAGGGATCGGGAAGGTAAACACCCGGCCTTTTGCATCCCCTTCCATCATGACTTCTGCAAAGGCTGCATTCAGAGTATCCATTTCTTTTTGATATTCTGAATAGGTTTTTTGTTTATATTTTCCACCTATCATGATTGGAGAATCCTTTAAAGTGGATGGAACATTCAGATCCATGGTGATATTGGTAAACGGTGTCTGGAATCCGACCCTTGTAGGAATATTGATATTAAATATAAACTCCTGAAGGGCTTGCTTAACATTTTTGTAAGTTAATTTGTCTTCTCTTATAAACGGTGCTAAAAGCGTGTCAAAGTTGGACATGGCCTGGGCCCCTGCAGCCTCGCCCTGCAATGTATAGAAAAAGTTGACAATCTGCCCCAGTGCACTTCTGAAATGTTTAGGGGGAGAAGACTCCACTTTTCCGGCCACTCCTTTAAAACCTTCGGCCAGCAGGTCCTGTAAATCCCAACCCACGCAATATACTGACAAAAGGCTTAAATCATGAATATGAAGATCTCCTTTGTAGTGCGCATCTCTGATATGTGGTGGATAAATTTTGTTGAGCCAGTATTCTGCTGTAATATCTGAAGATATGTAGTTGTTCAATCCCTGGAGAGAATAACTCATATTGCTGTTTTCTTTTACTTTCCAGTCCATTCTCCTGATATAGGATTCCATGAGCCCTACATTTTCATTAATTGCAATTTTTCTGATCTGGTTGTGCTGCTCCCGATAAATAATATAGGCTTTGGCTGTTTTATAAAACGGGGAATCCAAAAGGACTCTTTCCACAATGTCCTGGATTTCCTCTACTTCAGGAATTATCCCAAGACGCATGTCTCTTGCCAGTGTGACAACTTTCATAGTCATTTTCCTGGCTTCTCTTTCATTGAATTCACCCGTTGCCTCGCCTGCTTTTTTAATGGCATGAGTGATTTTAGAGGAATCAAATTCCGATATTCTACCATCCCGTTTTTTAATTTGCTCAAACATGTATCCACCTCTTGAAATCTGATTGAAATTAACATATCTTTTGTCAGCGACAGAATGATGATAAAATAAAGTTACCAGGCACACTGAACCATAGACTTAATCAACATATTGGTGTTTGTCAAGAAAAAAATCTATATGTTGTGGTTTAATCATTATTTAATGGAAGTATAAATGCAATTAGACCAAAATCCATTCTTTAGAAAAACCATAACATCCTGGTATGATTCAAATTCTGCATGCTGGACCCTTATTGTGATTATGGTCTTTATATTTATCTTTGCAATTGCAGGTATTATAGTGGGGTCGGGGAATTCAAGCTTCCATGAACATGTCTGGTTCCCCATTTTTCTGGCATTTTTAAGCTTAATTCTGGTGATTAAAACATTTTTAAGAGTTAAACGGCGGTCAAAAAACAACTAGTTCCCGATCAGGCACTAACTAATCGTTTTTTAACAACACCTCTATAAGATGGTATAAAATTTTTGCAGTTACCCCCCAGATTAAAACATCTTCAAAAGGGTATGTCAGGAGCATGACATTTGGTGTTGGTCCATGAAATGCTTTTTTTTTGTGCAGATCAAGCAAATACTTTAGCGGAATCTGGAATACTCTTGCTATTTCAGTCTTGTCATAATGAATAGTTTCTTTTTGATTCCAGATACCGAGCCAGGCTTCAATGTCTTTGTTGTTAATAGTTTGAAAGTGCCCAAGAGAACCTATAACCTCAACGTTTTTTCGATTTATCCCCATTTCTTCGTCAAGTTCCCTTAAGGCAGTATCCTTTGTTGAGCGATCCTTCCTGTCTTTATGACCGCCTGGAAACGCCATCTGGTTGGCCCATGGGTATCCCTCCACATCTGCTTTCTGGATAAATACCAGCTCAACAACCTCCTGATTAAAAACAAGCAGTGCTATAACGCTTGTGGGTTGAAATAAATCATCCTCTGGAGGCCCGGGGTGAGATCCTTTTTGAACAGATGACTTAATATTGCTAATATACTTTTCTTTATCCATGGTTTAATTAAATCCCGGATGTTTATCTTTTTGAAGGCTGTTGTCCCAGATTTTTTATTCTCGGATCATTTTTTACCCACATTATGTAAGAATTTACAATAAAATTATTATTTTTAATGATTATTTTCAAATACAGAAAGTTTAAGTTTTCGGCGTGCGGGTAATCAAAACTATTCCACCAATCACCAGTACAGCGCCGAAAACCTGAATATTTGCAAGGTGCTCCCCAAACAGTATTGCTGCTAAACATATGGTTAAGACGGGCTCAATATTCAATATCATTGTTGCTTTTACAGGCCCTATGATTTTCATACCTGCAAAAAATGTTATATAAGCGAAAGCAATTGCGATGCCTGATCCACTCACTTTTAACCAGCCCGTCCGGGTTCCAATAATTTCTACACCATTGGTTAATACAAAGAACAGCACAAATAACAGGGTGCCCCCTGCCATGCTGTGGAGGAGCACTGCCTGGGGATCAGCCGTTTTGAGCATAAGACTGCTCACTGTAACAAAACTTGCAAAACCTATGGCTGCTATAACAGCGTACATAATTCCAAGGAGTTGCAGACCTCCTGTTGTTTGAACTTTCAAAGCAAGTGAAAGGCCTATAAAGGCTATAATAATTGCCGTCAGGCGCCTTGGTGTAATGGGTTCATTTTCTGTAAATCTGGATATAATTGCAACAAAAAACGGGCAGGTATAAAAGATAAGAACAGCCAGACTTATTGGAATATATTGTGTGGCACCCAGATAACCAATCCCCATCATAAAAACCGAAATACCGAGTGTTGATCGTCTCTTTATATGGGCTTAAATTTTCTGATTATTTTGAACTGATTAAAAATTTCCAATTTATTTTGTGCAAAGAAGTGGTCGCTTTGCTCCCATGATTGGGTTTTTTAAGGCATAAGTGGGATAGCTTTAATAATACCTAAAAAAATAGGGGAAGCAGAATATCTCCACTTCCCCCTGGTGCATTATTAAATGCCACCCACTTCCGGCTATCCCTTGCCAGGTTTCCTCCCCAGGATATCCTGACTCCGTTTCACCGAAACTCTAAAAATCTTCTTCTTTTTTAAGATGTAATTTTGCATCCAATAACTCTTTAAGGAGCTGATTTTCAGTGTTAATTTTTTTAAAGCTCATAAGTATGATATCCATCATCAGATATCCCATTTGTTCAACTATCTGTGCCATTGTTTTTTCAAATTCTTC
>Ga0209042_1000513_pt1 | contig 40900 bp, 40 predicted proteins | sample SaaInlV_200m_DNA_6_FD_184649 | JGI IMG/M metagenome (GOLD analysis project Ga0209042, IMG submission 184649) | Marine microbial communities from expanding oxygen minimum zones in the Saanich Inlet - SI037_S2LV_200m_DNA (SPAdes) (version 2) | ecosystem: Environmental > Aquatic > Marine >...
AATTTAAGTCATTGCCTTTTGGACAGAAGGTTTCTAATTCTGGCGTCAAGTATGCTTTTGCAACTGGAAAGGAATTGGATGAATCTGATTTGTATTATTTTGGAGCTAGATATTATGATTCTAATTTGGGTAGATTTACTAGTGTTGATCCATTTCCTTCTGAACCTGCTTATCAATATGTTAATAATAATCCAACGAATATGGTTGATTCTAGTGGACGATTTGCTATTGCTATTCCTGCCATAGGCTTGGGAGAAGCAGTTATTTTAACAGCTGCAGTTTTAACAGCTACAGCTACCCTAATTCAAACTGGTAGTGCGGAAGCTGCTGCTGAAAAATTTGAGGAAACATTTGTTGAACCTAATAAAATATTATTTGAAAATTTAGTCAATGCTCCTAAATTAGATGCTACTAATGTAGTTCCACTAATCCTTATTAATATTCTAACAAAAAAAGGTTCAGAAGAAGATTCAACAACAGGTCCGGAAGAGAGTTCGGATTCTAATCCGATTAATAAGTGGTTAGATGAGATACTTGAAGATCATAAACGTGAACTTGGTGAAACTGGGACTCCTAATGGTCCTGAAGAAGATCCAGATTTTGATCCGGATGGATCTAGAAGAAGTTCAGACGAAGATATACCTAAAAGGTTGTCTGATGAGTATGATTTAGATAAGGCTCAAAGAGGGAGACTTCGTGACCTTATGCATAAACAAAAGGGTCCAGGACAAAACCATTTACCTGAGCAGACTATAAGGGAACTAATTATAGATAACTTATTACCTCCATCTTAATTTTTAAATTAAAAAAAAGAATTTTTTTAAGACTTTTTAAATTTAGCAACTTCTTCAAGAAGATCAACATGACCTAAAAATAAAGCTCTACAACAATACCTTTTAATGCCTAAGTCATCTAAGACTTTCTTTTTGTCTTCGCCTTTCTCTTCAGTTCTTTCCTTGTATTCTTCCCAAAGGTGCCCTACAGGTTTTCCGCATGAAAAGCATCTTATTGGTATTATCATTTTTATTTCCTTAACGGTATGATTTTGTACGTTTTGCTCTAGCTTTAGAATCGCCAGGCTTACAAGCTTCTTTGTATCTTGTGTCTGCTATTAATAAATGTCTATCATAATCTAAGAATGTTTGTTTAAGTGATTTTTTTGATTCTACAAATGCACGTGCGATTGCCAATCTTGCAGCTTCTGCTTGAGCTTGCCATCCGCCACCATTAACTCTTACTCTGATATCGTATTTAGAAGCATCTGCACCTACTATTATTATAGGTTCTTTTATCCTCATTTGAGCTATTTTTGGCTCATAGTTCTCTAAAAGTGTGGAGTTTATTCTAATCAAACCTTTTCCAGGTTTTATTGTTGCTTTTGCAACTGCTCTTTTTCTCTTTCCTGCTTTATGGAATATATTATTCATTTTAGGTTTTTACAAAGTTCTCCAACTGTAGTGTATTTTAAAATCTTTCCTTTTGTGATTTTTGCTGCTTCTGGACTTTCTGGCTTATTTTCTTTAAATTCGTCAGGCGCTCCTAAGTAGCACATTATTCTTTTGAATGCATTTTTACCTTTTTCTTTTTTGTATGGCAACATTCCTCTGATTGCTCTTCTTGTAAATCTATCAGGCATTTTTTGGAAAAAAGGACCTTTTAAGGGACATCCCCTTTTTGCTTTTATTTTATATGCTTCTAAAACAGATTTTTTATCTCCAGCTATAATTATGTTTTCACAGTTAATTATATCTATCTTCTCTCCGAGTAATGCTCTCTTTGCAACAATTGCTGCCATTCTTCCTAATATTAAATCTGTTCCATCTATTACTGCCATTTTAACAAATTATCCTTGTATTTTTTCCTTTTTGATCTTTCTTCAATAACTCTCTTATTGTTAGAGTGTTTTTAAGTTTATTTTTTGCTGTTTCTGAAAAGTGAAATGCAGCAATTGTTAACTCGTGATTTAGTTCACCATTACCTAGAACTTTTCCAGGCACTACTATAGTTTCCCCTTTTTTTGTTACTTTATTTAATTTTGAAATATTAACTGTCCTTTTTCTTCTTGTTGGTTTTTCTAATTCTTTAGCTATTACTTTCCAAAAAGGAGATTTCTCTTTATGTGAATGAACCTTCAAATCAAGTATCAGGTTTTTCAATTGTTCGTTTGTGTGTTTTGCTTTTTTCATTTTTTTATTATGCGAGGGACAGGACTCGAACCTGCGTAGGCACTAAGCCATACGGGCCTTAACCGTATCCGTTTGACCACTCCGGCACCCTCGCATTAGCGAGAGTGAATATTATGATCTTTTTAAAGATGGTAGTTTTAACTTTTTACCGTCTTGTTTTATTGCTTTTGCAAAATCTCCAGTTTTCTCATTAAGTTTCTCTATTGAGGTTCTTAATATTTCTTCCGGAGCTAATTGTCCAAATGATTCTACTTTGAATATGAAATTATCTCTATCATATTTGATAGCTAAGATATCTTTGTTTATATTTGCACAAGCTTGGTATAAATCATTTCTCAATAATTTTTCTTCATCTAATTTACCATCTTTAAATGCTTGCTTAGGATATTTGTCTTTAAATTTATCAAAATCTACATGTGAATTGTTTATTTTTAATTTTGCTTTGTGTTTGTAAAATATTGCACCAGGCATATACTTTGCATGGTTTTTTCCTAAACCTAATATTGCTGTAGCCTCGAATTTAATTTTTTGTCCTTCTAATAAAAGAACTAATGGCATTTTTGGATGATATGCTTTTATTTCCTCATCTGTTGCAGTTAATTCTTCTGCATAAACCATTTTAGGACCTTCTGATTTTAGAGATATAATTGTTCTACAAAGATTACAACCTTCTCCTTTACATTTACAATTCTCTGGTAAATTATATATCTTAAGATCTGTTGTTAGTGGGACTAATCCTATTCTATGAGCTAGTATTTCATCATAAAGTGCTGAATCATTTGCGAAGAAATTTATTTCATCAATTGCCATAGTTGGCACTTCAGAAATCATTATTCTTCTTAGTGTGTTAGCAAATGTTTCATTTGATTCTGTTAATTCAAATGTTAATTTTTGCTCAGTTTTTTCTAGGATATTAATTTTCATTTTATACTCTTCTTCCTCTTTTACCACCTTTCTTACGACATCCATCGTGAGGTACAGGTGTTACTTCTGAGATCTTTCCTATTCTTATTCCTGCTCTTGCAAGTGTTCTTATTGCTGCCTGTGCACCTGATCCTGTACTCATAGGTCCATTGTGTCCACCAGGAGCTCTAATTCTTAAATTTAAGGCATTGATTCCTTTATCTCTTATATTCTCTGCAATCATCTTTGCTGCGTTCATAGCTGCAGTAGGACTGCTTTCTAATCTGTGGGATTTTGTAACCATTCCACCAGATGATTTAGCTATAGTTTCTGTTCCAGTAATATCAGTTACATGAATTATTGTATTATTATATGATGAATAAATGTGTGCTATTCCCCATTTCAATTTTTTTTGTTGTTTTTGAATCATTTTTTATCCTCTTTAACTTCTTCTTTAGGGGTTTCTTTAACTTCTTCAGTTTTCGGAGTTTCCTCTACCTTAGGTTTTTCTTCAGTTTTTGGAGCTTCTTTTTTAACTGGCTCTTCTACTTTAGGTTTTGGAATTTCCTTTACTTCTTTTGGAGATTCAGGTTTTTCTTCAGTCTTAACAACTTCTTTTTTCTCACCTTTATATTCTCCAGGAACTTCTTTTTTATCTTCCATATCTTCTTTTGCAAATCTTGAGTTAGGATTTACTACAACTTTCCCTTCTTCGTCTGCATTAACTAAGTATGATGGAATTGTTATTTTTTTATTATCTACTAGTACATGTCCATGAACTATCATTTGACGTGCTTGATCAATTGTTCTTGAGACTTTTCTTTTGAAGACTATTGTTTGCAATCTTCTCTCTAAAAAATCTTTTGTTGTTAATTCAAGAATATCATCAAGGTCTGTACCTTTTGCGATTAATTTAAATTTCATTAAATGGGTTAAAAGATCTTCTTTCTCTTTTAGAGCTTGTGGAGAATCTTTTGCAGCAATAATTTTCTTAACTTGAGTTGTTACTTTTCTTAATTTTGCTGTACTCTTCCAAATCTCTTCCTTATTTTTTAAACCGTAATCTCTCTTTAATTCTTTCTCTTGGTCTATTCTTTCTTTTTGCCAAGGGTGCGAAGGAGTTGTATACTTTTTTCTTTGTCTTTTTGTTTGTCCCATTTTAATCTAGTTATTTCTTTTTCTTCTTTACTCCCATACCTTTACCTTTATTGCTTCTGAAGTTTGATCTTGTTCTTTGACCTCTTACAGGTAATCCTACGGATAGTCTTAAACCACGATAACTTTTAATTTTTTGTAATCTTTTGTAATCGAATTCTTTTTGAAGTTTTAAATCAATATTAATTTTATGTTTATCTATTCCTTCGTCGTAATCTTTTCTTCTATTTAGTGCCCAACTTGGAATTCCTATTTTTTCAGGATCTTTTAGAGCTTCTTCTATTTGTTGTATTTCTGCGTCTTTAAGATCTCCTATTCTTTTATTTTTATCTAGGTCTAAAGCTACACAGATTGCGTTGGAAAATGAATGTCCTATCCCCTTTACTTTTATTAGTCCACCTATGATTGATTTTTTCCCATCTATATCTGTCATAGAGATACGTACGATGTGTTTGAAATCTTTATTTTCTTCTGTCATTTTATGTGTTTACAAAGTTTCGATTGGCTTTAAAAAGCTTTTGGCCAGTCATTTAATTGTTTGTGAAGATCTTATGTTTGTCTTCGTTATCTAATTCAACAAATATTCTCTTTATTATTGTATTTTTTGGGTTCGGAACTAGTTTAATACGATTGCTAATATCTTCGAATGACTCGAAGGGTTTTTCGTCTCTTTTATCTAGTATTTCTCTTGTGTGTCTTTTCCCAATTCCAGGTAATAATTCTAACTGGTGCATTCTCATGTTTATTGGTCCTGCGTTATTGAAAAAGTCAACAAATCTTTTTTCATTTTTATCTATTAAAGATTCTATTGCGTCTTCTATTTCTAGTTTTGCTGTTTGAGTTAATTTTGATAGTGGTATCTTCCCAGATATATGATGGATCCTATCTCTTTTACCTTCTCCAATATATACTTTATCTAGAGGCTGTAAGAATTCATCTTTTTTTGGAACTAATTCTAATATTGTAAAATGTTCACACCCTATAGCTTGGGCTATTGCAGTCTTCTGATGCAACGGCCTTGAATCGTAATGATATCCGTGTTTTAGAAAGTCCAATATTATTGCACTTTCTTCTTTTGCTATTGGTGTTCTCAACATTTTTAATTATGATATTGTTATTAGGCATGTTTTTTCACTGTGTCTAGTATTTTCTTTAAATCTTCTTCTTTAAGAGTTAGATTTTCTCCAGATAGAGTTGTTTTCAAACTGTCAATATCTGTTGGCATGATGTTCATTATTGTTGTTATGTTATGTTCACCAAGTCTAGTTATGCCTAGCTCTTCAAGTTCTTTTCTTATTTCACTTGGTTTTCTTGATTTTGTAATTATCCCTATATATTCGTCGACTTTTTTTGCTCTGAAGTTAAGTTCTTTATCTCTTTTCTTCATTTCGTCAAGACTTTTCTTTATCTCGAATGCATCTAGGGATTTTTGTGATATTATTTCCATTTTATTGTTTTTTTAAGTGGATCGGATGAGATATCAGTGTTTTTGTTTTTTTCCCATCTTTTATTTTTATACAGTAATTTGATCCTTGTTTTCCTTCAACTATTCCAGCTTTTCCATGAAATCTTGGATGGAACATTCCTTTTTGTACTGCTGGTTCTGCAACTAAATAAACTGCTTCTCCTACATCGAACTTTTGAGAATATTTCGTTACACTAATTTTTCCTCTAGTTCTAACGCTTTTTCGCAGTTTTGATCTTGTTTTTCTTCGGTTTCCACCTATTCTTTGTACCATTTTTGTTCTATTTAGTCCTATTGGGGCTATTTATAAATGTTTTTATAATTTAAACTTTAGCTAATATATCTTTAAGTGCTTGATTTACTGCATAAAATATGTTATCGTTTTTGTTAGTTGATGTATATATTCTATCTGCAGTTATTGAAATGTTTATCTCGTATTTTGAATCTTTTTCTAATTCTACTGTTATTTTCTTGAAACTATTCGATTTTTCCAAAATATCTTCTGTAAATTTTCCAATGATTTTTTTTATTACTGATAATTCTAGTGGATCTATTATTTCGAAATTCACTAATTCTATAATTCCATCACCTAATTCTATTGTCATTTTGTTTATTCCGGTTTAGATTGTTTTAAATCTTTCGTTACATAAGGTCCTTCTTTTTTATATCCTATATTGTAATAATACTCCCTAACTCCGATTCCAGAAATAACAACCATTTTGTTTTTTTTGTTTTGTATTGCTATGTCTTCTGCTTCTTGCATTAGTTTCTTTCCCCAACCTCTATGTTGAACTTTTCCTATATCTCCTATCGCCGTAGCTGTTCCGTATACATGTAGCTCTCTAATTAATGCAGAATCTTTTGTAATTTCTTTTCTTAAGAATTCATGAGGAAATCTCATTCTTACAAATCCGACTAATATATTATTCTTTGTATCTTCTACAGATATGAAAAATTCTGTTCCTTTTGATGCTTTATATTTGTCAACTTTTAATTTTACACTATTCCAGTCTATCTCTCTTCCTCTAGGTTCTCTGCACCTTATACAATTACATTCCATCTTGTAGTTTTCTGAAATGTATTGTCTAAAATTTGTCATCTCTACTCCTGCTGCCCATTGTTTCGTTGGGATGTCTCTTTGTATTCTCATAATTCTACAGTACTCTGGAACGTGTTTTTTGAATTTTACAATCATTGCTGCTGCATCTTTTGCCGAGAGTGGAACGAATGTCCCATTTTCGTATTCTGTGTAGAGTGCTGTACCTTTACTTACCATTGTTGGATATATTTTCAACATGTCCGGTTTAAAATCAGGGTTTGAAAATAATTCTTTCATACCTTCTAGATCTCTTTTTTTATCTGTCATTGGAAGTCCAGGCATGTAGTGTCCTGCAACTTTGAATCCTAGATCTTTTAGATTTCTTATCGATGTTTTTGTGTCTTCAACTGTGTGCCCTCTGTTGATTTTTTTTATCACATCTTCGTAAACTGTTTGTATTCCTAATTCAACTCTTGTGCAACCCCATTTTAACATTTGATTCCCGTGTTCTAAAAATCCCCAATCTGGTTTTGTTTCTATACAGAGTGCAACACATCTTACTTTCGCTGTTTCATTTTCTATTTGTTCTTTTTCTAGTGAACATTCTTTTTTTAGTTTCAATAATCTTTTGTGAATTCTTTTTGTTCTTTCTTTATCTTCAAAATTATCTGTTGGTAGTTCGTAGAATTCTTTGAACTTTTTGTAATCAAAATCTCCATTTTTTTTGAAAAATAATTTTGAAAAATCGTTCATTGCCTTGAAAGAGTATTTGATAAATTCTTCCTGATAATCTAGTGGAAATGAAGGGAATGTCCCACCCATTACTATTAGTTCAACTTTGTCGAAGTTGTGTCCGAGTAAAACATATTGTTCTAGTCTGTTAAATATTTGTAGATATGCATCGAAATGATTTCTTATTCCTCTCATTGTTGCTGGTTCTCCACCAGTGTAAGATTGAGGTACATCTCCGTATCTACTGTTTGGTCCACCTGGGCAGTATATGCATCTTCCGTGCGGACAAGGAATAGGTTTTGTCATTATTGCTACTGGCGCAATTCCTGAGATACTTCTTGTTGGTTTTGTCATTAGAACTTTTTTTAATTTTGAGATTTTGTCTTCTGGAGCGTTTATTAAAATTTCAACAAGACTTGGAAATTTTGCAGGTTTGTGTTCTTTTGCTAGCTTATCTCTAAGGTTGAGAATTTCTTTTCTAGTTTGTATATCTCGCTCTAGTATTTCCTTTGCTACTAGTTTACAAAATTTTTCCGTTTCCATAGGGTTTTCATTTAATCGCAACATTTAAAAGTTGTGTTTATAGGATAGTTATGTAGGCTAGACTGGGTAGTTAGCTCTTACTTGTTACCACAAATGAGCTTTATGGTGGGGTTGAAGCCTAGTTGAGGCTTTAGATTTGATAAATGGTCTCAGCTCGTACGTTGATACTTTGCCCTATTTGGCGGGTATTTTTGAGAATTAAGTCAGGCCGGGAACGGAGCAGCTTTAATCTTTTATATCCGTGCTTGTAGGATCCAAAGGGGAGGAAAAGCTGGGGTTAAGCTGTTTATTGAGTTTTTTGTCGATACTGGGTGTGCCTACACTTATTTATTGGATAAGTTTATATATATTTTATTTTATATCTGTATGAAAAAGAGAGGAGTATCTTTAGTTTTAGCATTGCTTATAATTTGCATGCCTATAGGCTACTCTTCTGATGCATTATTTAGTAAGGTTGATGTTCCTAGAGTTGGCGTTGAAAAAGATTCTGAAAGAGTTTCTTCTGAAGGTTTGACTCGTTATGTTTATGGTTCTGACATGGTTGCATCTGTTAAGGATTCAGAGATTAAATATTATCATTCTGATAGAATTCAGAGTAATCGTTTAGTAACTGATTCTTCAGGTTCTGTTGAGAATGAGTTTAAGTCATTGCCTTTTGGACAGAAGGTTTCAAATTCTGGTGTGAGATATGCCTTTGCAACTGGAAAAGAATTGGATGAATCTGATTTGTATTATTTTGGAGCTAGATATTATGATTCAAATATTGGGAGATTTACTAGTGTTGATCCAGTTAAAGAAAATGAACCTTATAGCTATGTTAGGAATAATCCTATGAATTTAGTTGATCCTACTGGGATGGATCCTGAAGAAGAAGAAGAAGAAACCATACCTTGCGTTCAGTGCCATGGTAGTGGTATTGATTTTGATAAAGAGTTCTCTGATGATGGCTTAGGAGAAGACTACTTAAAGAATTTTGAACATAATCTTCGTGCTATTGTTCTTGCTTATATTGATCTAAATGGACTTCCAAAATATTACGAGGCAGTAGGAAATAGTCCAGGTTATTGGCATTGGGGAGCTATTGGAAATAATGCATTTCTGCCAGACAAGCTTAAAAATACGGTTATCGCGCATATAAATACTGCATTTAAGATTGTTAATGATAAGAAGAGGTACAATAATTTCCATTTTGTTATTGATCCAAGATATCCAGATTTGATTCGACAGAGTCTTGTGAGGATTAGAAATACATTTAGTCCAAGTGGGAATACGCGAATGAGTGGATTATATGTGGCGGAAGGTATTACTCTTTTGAGAGGGTTGGAACTTATGGTGACATTAGCAACCCCTGGTCTTTTTATAGTTGGAGGAGCCATATCAACAGATGCAACAATTAAGTATATGTCTGCCCAATCTCCTGAAGAAAATGCAGTTTTTATAGAGGCTATGTCTGGTAAAATGTAGTTACATATAAAATATGTTGATACTAAATCTTTTGTTATTTAAATTTCAGTTTTTCAATTCATTTTTACTTGGGAAAAACTAATTGAGCTTAAACTGTTGGGGATATATTGGGTGGGAAGAATGATCTTTTTTTTATAAATTGAATGGTTGATTGTTTCAAACTATGTTTTTATGCCCAGTATTGGTGGAGAGATATTTATAGATCTTATCATTATTAATACTTTCCAATCTTCAAACTTCACTTAATTCAGAAATAGTCTCACCAAGATTTTTTATTACAACATTATACATTCTTTGAATTATTAATTCATACATTGATTCTTTTAGTGGTCCAGAACAGTGATCTAGAACATCTGTTGTTCCAACAAGTGTTGTTTCTTTTGGTATTTCACAAATCATATTTTTTCCTTCAAACATATCTTTCATCTCTTGTTCTGCTGAATGGCTAACTTTGATAAGAGTTATTTCAACTCTACAGAGGTCATTAGATTTTCCTAAAACTCTATATTTAAATGTACTATTATTTTCTTCTGAGACAGCTTTTGCAGAATTGCAAGAAGAAATAGCATTATTAAGACAAGACATATCATCATAACAATTCTTTTCATAATTCATAAAGAATATCAAACTTACTAATAGTATTACGAATAATCCTAATAAAAAATTAAAGGATGGACGATATGAACTCTTTCTCTTTCTTTTCATATCGTCCAAATTGGAATTTGTCTTTTATATCTTTTTTGGTTTCTATATGTCTTTTTTTGTTGTTATGTTCATAGACCCAGAAACTGAACTCGGAACTTTGGAGTCCATTGAAACTAAATGTTTTATGTTGTTTTGTTCAGATATTCTAACTAAATCTCTGTTAATAGTACCATCAAAAACAACTGCATAAATGTTCGTTCCAATATTTCTGATTGTTGTTGAAAGTTCTGATGTTGGAACTTTTCCAAGAACATTATTTTCTTGATCAAGGAGGTATGCTCCTCTTGTTCCGACTAATGAATTCAACATATCTCCGAACACTGCCTTTTCTTCTTTTGTTAGCTTTGATTTTTGGGTCGAACTAACTCTCGAAGTTGTTTTTTTTATTGGCCTTTGTGTTCGTACAGAAATTACTTTCGGTTTAAATTTCTTAACATATCTTTCACTTGATGGAGCAGATTTTATATATTTAATATCTTTTTTGTATTGCTCTATTGCAACTTGTCCCCTAAGTGCTTTGTTTAGTTCTTTAGTTGTAAGTTCTTCAACTTCTTTTCCATCAGGTGCTTTTGTAACAAAGTCTAATTCTGTTGTATTGATTAAATCTTTTATGATTAAATCTCCACCACGGTCTCCATCAACAAATGCTGTGATAGTTTTCGTTTTACTCAATTCCTTTATTGTTTCCGGAACTTTTGTACCATTCATAGCGATTGCATTTTTTATTCCGTGTTTCATAAGATTAAGAACATCTGCTCTGCCTTCTACTAGAATTATTTCTTCAAAATCATCGATTCCAGGACATGCTGCTAATTTTTCTTTTCCATAATCTATGATTCCCATCATTCTTACGGAATGGAATACATCATTTGTTATGTCTTTTGAATCAGGAAGTACATTTTCTGTTAGTTCTTTCAATAATTCTTTAGCTCTTTCGACAACGAAATTTCTTTTAGAGATTCTAACATCTTCTATTGCATTAATCTTTACTTTAGAATTACATGGTCCGATTCTTTGGATTGTTTCTAATGCTGCTCCAATTATTGCAGTTTCTACCTTGTCTAAACTTGATGGAATAGTTATATCTCCTGTAGCTTTTCCGTTTTTATTCTTCATATTTACTTCTATTCTACCTATTTTTCCATTTTTTTGCAACTCTCTTAGTTCCAAGTCTGAGCCAAGTAATCCTTCTGTTTGGCCAAATATTGCCCCAATTACATCTGGTCTTTCTACAGATCCTTCAATTGAGATATTAGCTTGAACTATGTATTTTGTTGCTTCTATACTTATTTTCCCCATTTTTTTTATTCCTCCAGTTATACTATTTATCTAATCCTACTGGTATGTAAAGGTATTAAGAACAAACTTAGTATTTTTGTTTGAATGTTATACTTGAGTGTGATGAATTGATGATTATCTTCATTTTTGTTCTTCCTATGTACACAATTTTTATGAATTGTAAGATTTTGATAGTTATGTAGCCCGTAACACTAACTCCCAAGTTCATGGCTAGATATTATCATGAGCTCCGTTGGGTATTCTCATGACGGGCCGAAGTATTAGTAAGAAATGGAGTATAAAAAGCTTTTGTTTATTTAAATTTGTACATATTTAGGAAGAATTTCGTTTTATTATATACTTCATGGGTGTGATCATCTAGGGTTTTTTCGTATTTTTTTCGTTTTTCTGAGTTCATTACTTTGTCATAAACTCCTCTAATAAATTTTTGAAAGGGATTTGATTCCCATTTCTCTTCAAAATCTGTTTCAATGTAGGATTCAAACTCCATTTTTAGAGATCCTTCAACTAATTTCTCTTTTTTTGTGGAAACTATCTTATAATTGCTTATTTTTATTGATACTTTGATTGTAAATAGAGTATAATCATCTATTGCCTTTGTTGCTTCCCACTTGATTTTTGTATCTTTTTTGTTATTTTTTATTCTGTCATCATATTCTTTTTCATAGAGAATATATCCTTTTAATCTGAACCACTCTTTCAGAGTGTTATAAAGTTCAACCATATTAAAATTAGCTTCTTGTTTTATTACTAAATCCCTAATAACATAATCGCATTCTGGCATATTTTATTTATCCTCTTTTTTGTTTATAAATTTTTAGTATTTATGTAATTCTAAAAATGTTTTAATTTCGTCATGTAGTGAGTATATTTTTTGATATAAAGCTATTTTATGGTCTTCTATCCTTTGAGGGATTATGAATCTTTCATAGAATCCTCTCATTATCTCATTTTTCCATTTATTTTTTGGATCTTTCACTAATTTTGCACTTAATCTCAGTTCTAAATCTGCCTGACTTGTTGTAAATTCTTTTCCATCTTTTTGTATTTTTATTTTCTTTAATCCTATAACAAAATAAGTCAATTCTATAACATAACTGAAGTAATCACCAACTTGTTTTTCTGCTTTCCATCCTATTTCTAATTGTTTGGAATCTCCCTTGGATCTTTCAACATATCTTTCTTCTTTGAATGATTTACGTTCGTCCCCGTAACCATTATAATCTAACCAATACTTAATTGATTTGTATAATTCATCCATATCAAATGGACCTTTCCATTTAAGTTTTAATCCGCTACAAATTGGAATTGATTCTGACATAATAGGACTTTAGAAAACCTGTTTAATAAACATTTTGGTTTTTATCTGTACATCTCTAATTCTTTTTTAGTTAAATCTTTGAGATTTTCTATTTCTCCGGATAATTTAAGCATATGTTTTTTGATTTTTGGTTTTATTATATACTTATTATATATAGAATTTAGAAATTTCAAAAATTCAGTGTGTTGCCATTTGTTTTCATAATCTAATATCAGATTGGACTTAAATGTAATTTGTAAGTTTCCTACCGATAGTCCATTTTCTATTTTATACATACCCTTTAGTAGAAATTCTATTGTTGTTTCATATTGCATGTAATCGGTTGTTTCTTTTGTTAGGACCCATTTTAATATTATTTCGTGTCCATTTTGTAACAATTTATCAACATGGTCTTTTTCATGGAATTCATATTTATTTTTTTTAGACCATTCTTTCATTTTTTTGAATATTTTATCAAGATCAAATGCCCCGTTTTGTTTCAATCTAAAACCTTGGCCTAGATTTACTTTAATTTTTGTGCTCATTTTTAGTATAGAAAAAGAATTTGGATTTAATAAATATTTTGGTTATTTTATTCTGCAAGGTTCGCATCTCCATCTTCCATTTAATCTGGTTAATTTATTATATGATCTACAAGATGGACAAACTCCTTCAACATAGTGTTGCTTTGAAGGTTTTTCTTCAGGTTCCCTGATTTTATATTTTTGAACAAAGATGTCATACAAGTCAGGATGAATTTTTAGTATATCTTTATGTGTTAGTAAACCTAATACAAATTCTTCTGAAATAACTGGCAATCTTCGTACATCTTCTCGTGACATAGTTAAAATTGCATCATATAGGTCTTCGTTCCCTGCTATTGATATTATATCTTCTTTTTTTGTCATAATTTTTTTTACTGGAATTGAAGTGTCTTCTCTGTTTGCTATAACTTTGGCTAGAAAATCTGTTTCTGTAACTATCCCTAATAATTTTCCTTCTTTCTTTATAATTAGGCTGCCTATGTCATGTTCTTTCATCTTTTCTGCACATGCTAGAATTGTATCTTCTGGTTTTGCATATACTGGAGATTTAGTCATAGCGTCTGAAACTTTTATTCCGGTTTTCATAGGTAAAATCTAGCTTTATTTCTTAATAAAGATATAGTTTAATCAGTATATATTTGATAATTCCAAGTTTTTATATCAAAACCTTTATAAGTTTTCTATCTGTCAGGAAATTAAGATATTCTCCTTATGGAGCTTAAAGGTATTAAAAAATGACTAATCAAAATCAACCAATATATATAATCTCTGAAGATAGTAAACGGACTTCTGGAAAAGATGCACAAAGAAATAATATTGCTGCTGCTAAATTAGTAGCGGAAACTATTAGGACAACTCTAGGGCCAAAAGGTATGGATAAGATGCTTGTTGACGGTATGGGTGACATTATTATTTCAAATGATGGAGTAACTATTTTAAATGAGATGCAAATTGAACATCCGATTGCTAAGATGCTTGTTGAAGTTGCTAAAACTCAAGAAGATGAAGTTGGAGATGGTACTACTACTGCTGTTGTTTTTGCTGGCGAGCTTTTGAAAAATGCTGAGAGATTATTAGATTTGGAAATTCATCCTACAGTTATTTCTAAAGGTTATAGAATTGCTGCTGAAAAATCTCAAGAGATACTGAATGAGATGGCTGAAGATATAAATAATGAAGATCTTGATTTGTTAACAAATATTGCCATAACTGCAATGACTGGAAAAGGTGCTGAATCTTCTAAAGATGTTCTTTCTAAGATCTCTGTTGGTGCTGTTAATCATATAGTTGATAGTAATGGCGATATAGATATAGATAATATTAAAATTGAAAAGAAAGTTGGAGATAGTACTGGTAATTCTGAATTAATTAAGGGAATTGTTCTAGATAAAGAACGAGTTCATTCTGGTATGCCAAAGTTAGTGAAAGATGCTAAGATTTTATTGATTGATATTCCTTTAGAACTAAAAGATACTGAAATTGATGCTAAGATCCAGATTAATGATCCTTCTCAATTACAATCTTTTGTTGAACAAGAAGAAAAGATCTTGAAAAATATGGTTGAAAAGATTGCAAAGTCTAATGCTGATGTTTTGTTTTGTCAGAAAGGAATTGATGAAGTTGCACAGTACAATCTTTCTAAAAAGGGGATTTATGCTGTTCGAAGAGTTAAAGAATCTGATATGAAAAAGTTGGCTAGAGCTAGTGGTGCTAAAATTGTAAGTAGCTTAAAAGATATTAATCCTAGCGATCTTGGATTTGCAGGTAGTGTTGAAGAAAAAAAGATTGGAGATGAAGAAATGACTTTTGTAGTAGATTGTCATAACCCTAAATCTGTTACTATTTTACTTCGTGGCGGAACTGAACATGTTGTTGATGAAGTTGAAAGAGCTATGATGGATGCTATCGGAGATTTGATTGCGGTTCTTAAAACTAAGAAAGTTGTTGCTGGTGCTGGAGCTCCAGAAGTTGAACTTGCAAAAAAATTGAGGGAGTTTGCAAATAGTCTTAATGGTAGGGAACAGTTGGCTGTACAATCTTTTGCTGATTCTGTTGAGATAATTCCTAGAACTTTGGCAGATAATTCAGGATTAGATCCTATAGATGTATTGGCTGAATTAAAAGTTAAACATGATGCTGGAGAAAAATGGGCTGGTATTGATGTAGCTAGTGGAACAGTTAAAGATGCTTGGAAATTAGGCGTTTTAGAACCTTTGAAAATTAAAACACAAGCTATAAGCTCTGCTTCCGAAGTTGCCGAACTTATTCTTAGAATAGATGATATAATTGCTTCAGATAGAAGTAGTTCATCTAATTCTGCTATGCCTCCAATGGGTGGCATGCAGAGTTATGAATAAGAAAAGTTTATAAAAACTCAAAGTTAGTTTAGTTTTATGTTTAAATTTCTATTTAAAAGAAGAGAGAAAGATGAATTTGAGTTGCTTATTGATAAATTTAATTCTAATTTGAATAAAGGAAAATTTGATAGTGCTCTTGCTGGTTATTCTGATTTTAGTTCTGCTTATGATAAATTGGAGTTTAAAGATAAGGAAAAATATGATATTCAATTCTCTTTAATTAAGGAACAAATGATTGTTTATATGAAATTGGAAGAGTTGTTAATTTCTATAAAGTCTGATGACATGAAATTAATGAGGGCTAGTCTTGATTTTATTTTTGAATCTATGGCAAAATTAAAGGGCAACTCTAGATTGATGAGCTTTATTGATAGTAAATATAGTTCTTGTTCTAGGATTTATAATTATAAATTATCTAAAACTCAATTCAATGATAAACTTTCTGAACTTTATCATCTCATGGATGAAGGTGCCTATGATTTTGCTTTGAAAGAGTTCGATCATTTATTACATTATTTTAAAAAAATGGAGAGTTATTCAGGTAAGTATGATTCTGATCTCTATGGGAAACTGATGGATATGAAAGAAGATATAAAACTTAAAATGTTGAAGGATCAAGCTTATTCTGAAGAGGCTAAATATACTAGGGTGAAAAAGAAAAAAAATGTTTAATAGTTTGAAAAAAAAGTTGAAGGGAGCAGTAGATAAAATCAGTAAGAAAGTAGATGAGGCTCCTGAATTAGAGAGTGTTTCTGAAGAGATCATTGAGGAAAAACCAATTAAAGAAGAGAAATTAAAAGAAGAAGAAACAAAACTTGAAGAAAAAGATAATAAACCTGGAATTCTTGGCAAATTAAAAAAGAAAGTTGGTTCAAAAAAGATTTCTGAAGCAGAATTTGATGAGATATTTTGGGATCTTGAATTAGGATTGTTAGAAAATAGCGTTGCTGTAGAAGTGATAGATAAGATTAGAGAGAGTTTAAAGATTGATTTGGTAGATGTTCCAATTGATAGGAAAAATATTAAAGATATTATTAGCAATACTCTTCATGAGAGTATTTCGGAATTATTTAGTTCTAAAGAGTTTGATTTAATTGAAGTTGTTAAAAATAATGATGGCCCTTATGTCATCCTTTTTTTGGGAGTAAATGGTAGTGGTAAGACTACTAGTATTGCGAAGATTGCTAAGTTATTAAAATCAAATGGATTAAAAGTGGTTATGGCAGCTGCAGATACTTTTAGGGCTGCTGCAATTGAACAGTTAGAGATCCATGGCAAAAATCTTGAGATTGGTGTGATTAAACACAAATATGGTTCTGATGCTGCTGCTGTTGCATTTGATGCTATTAAACATGCTAAGGCTAAAGGTATTGATGTTGTTTTGATTGATACTGCAGGTAGATTACATAGCAATGCTAATTTAATGGGTGAGTTGAAAAAAGTTGTTAGAATTTCTAATCCTGATCTAAAAATATTTGTTGGTGAATCTATTACTGGAAATGATTGTGTTGAACAGGCAGTTGCATTTAATGAGTCTGTAGGTATTGATGGTATAATTCTTTCTAAGGCAGATGTTGATGAAAGGGGTGGAGCTGCAATTTCTATAAGTTATGTTAGTGGAAAACCTATTCTTTATTTTGGAACTGGTCAGAATTATGGAGATTTAGAGAGATTTAATCTTGATAAGTTTTTTTCTAATCTTGGATTGTGATTTTCTTTTAATAGAATTATTTATAAATAATGATATTACTAATTAATTCTATGGTAATGGATAAACTTGGTTCTGCTTTGAAAGATTCACTGAAGAAAGTTGCTAAGAGTTTGTTCTTTAATGAAAAATTAGTTGATGAAGTAATTAAAGATATTCAGAGGGCCCTATTGAGGGCTGATGTAAATGTTGAGTTAGTTTTTAAATTAAGTAAAGATATTAAAAAGAGGGCACTAGATGAGAAAACTCCAAAAGGAATCAGTCAGAAAGAATATTTGATAAAAATAGTCTATGAAGAGTTGGCAAATTTTCTTGGTGGTGAACGGAAGGGTATAGTTATTAAAAAGAAAAAACCTTTCAAGATAATGCTTGTTGGTTTGTTTGGTAATGGTAAAACTACTTCTTCTGCAAAGATTGCTAATTATTATAAAAAACGGGGATATAGTGTTGCTCTTGTTGGTTTGGATGTTTATAGACCTGCTGCAACTCAGCAATTAGAGCAGGTAGGTAAATCTGTAAATGTTCCGGTTTTTGTTAATTCTGAACAAAAAAATCCTTTAGCTGTATGGAAAGAATTTGAAGCGGATTTAAATGGTTATGATATTGTAATCGTGGATACTGCTGGAAGAGATGCATTGTCTGAAAGTCTAATTGATGAAATTAAAGATTTGAATGATGAAATTAAAGCTGACGAAAATCTATTGGTTATTAATGCAGATATGGGGCAGACTGCAAAAAAACAAGCTGAACAGTTTCATGATAGTTGTGGAGTTTCTGGAGTTATAGTTACTAAAATGGATGGTACTGCTAAAGGTGGTGGCGCGATAAGTGCCTGTGCAGCTACAGGATCTCCTGTTAAATTTATTGGTGTTGGTGAGAAGTTTGATGATTTAGAAGAATTTAATCCAGAAGGTTTTGTTGGAAGATTATTAGGTATGGGTGATCTTGAAGCATTATTAGAGAAAGCAAAAGAAGTCATGAGTGAAGAGGATGCTAAAGATATGACTGAAAAAATGATGAAGGGTGATTTTAATTTCTTTGATTTATTTGAACAGTTAAATGCTATGAATAAGATGGGGCCTCTAAATAAAATTATGGAAATGGTTCCAGGTATGGGTGGAGCTAATGTACCAAAAGAGATGCTTGATGTTCAAGAAGATAAAATAAAGAAATGGAAACATATTATGGCTTCAATGACAAAAGAAGAACTTGAAAATCCAGATTTAGTTTTTAATCGTTCTAGAATAGATAGGATTGCAAATGGTTCTGGTACTACTGCTCGTGATGTTCGTGATTTGCTAAAACAGTATAGGCAAGCAAAGAAGATGATGAAGATGATGAAGGGTGTCAAGGGTATGAAAGAAGGCGATATGAAAAAAATGATGAAGAAATTCGGCATGAAATAAATATGGCAAATCTAAATACTGTTGTCACACCTAGAGTAGAAGTTATTACTGGTCCGATGTTTTGTGGAAAAACTGAAGAATTAATCCGGCGAGTTATTAGATATGAAATAGCAGGTTATAATTATCAAGCTTTCAAACCAATTATTGATGATAGATATTCTTCCGATTCTATCGCTTCGCATAGCGGTTCTAAATTAAAAGCTACTTGTGTAGATTGTTCTTTGGAAGATGTTCTGAGAAATTTGGATGGGAATAAACGGGTTTATGCCTTTGATGAAATTCAATTTTTTAATGATGAAATTCTGGAGTTTTTTTATGACAGTAGATTTGTTGAAGATAAAATAATTCTTGCTAGTGGATTGAATCAGGATTTTACCGGAAGACCTTTCAAATTTAAGGATTCTAATAAACATATGGGAGATCTTTTAGCTTCTGCAGATGAAATCACACATTTAAATTCTATTTGTACATATATTAGTGAGAAGAATATTTGTGGTGCTCCTGCTACAAAGACTCAAAGATTAATTAATGGGATTCCTGCAAGTATAGATGATGATCTAGTTTTAGTTGGTGGAGATGATAGTTACGAAGCAAGGTGTAATGTGCATCATTTTGTTAGATATGGTTAAAAAAATAATTCAACAGGGCGCTGAAGCAATATTGTATAAAGAAGGCAATATTTTGATTAAAGAGAGAGTTCCTAAAAAATATAGGCATCCTGAAATTGATATTGCTAAAAGAAAATATCCAACTCGGAGTGAAGCAAAGTTACTTGTTAAGGCTAAAAATGTAGGGATTAATGTTCCCGAATTAATTGATTCTGATGATGAGTCTATGAAAATTAGTATGGAATTTCTTGATGGTGATGTTTTGAAAAATAAGTTAGATAAATATTCAAAATCTAAAAGAAATAAAGTTTGCGAACTTATTGGTGAGCAGGTCGCTTTGATGCATGATGGTGAGATTATTCATGGAGATCTTACAACTTCTAATATGATTTATAAGGATGGGAAAGTTTATTTTATTGATTTTGGGCTAGGATTTGTTTCAAATAAAGTAGAGGGTATGGCAGTAGATATCCACTTATTGAGTCAGGCATTTGAGAGTAAACATTACAAGGTTTCTGATGAACTTTACAAATATTTTTTGAAAGGATATCACAAGAAAAAAGATTATAAGAAAGTTCTTGAAAGGTTGGAGCAGGTTGAGAAAAGAGGCAGATACAAAAATAAGAATTGCCATTAATCTGTTTATAATAATTTTTTTTCAAACAATAATATTTAAAAAGGATGTAGTAACTTTATTCTCAAATAGTCCCGTAGTCTAGCGGTCAATGATTCTGCCCTTTGGAGGCAGAGACCCAGGTTCGAATCCTGGCGGGACTATCAAAAACTTTGAATATTTAAGATCTCTATATTCTTTTAATATGGTAGAAGAAAAATTAATTGGGAAAGTTTTTTCTTTTTTTGACAAAATATGTATTATAAAAAGATTTATAAACTGAGATATTTTTCTTGGATGGAAGGGTAAGGCGGTCAAAAGCTTACTTATACTGGAAATAGATATTTTTTTCTGTTTCTGAGGACTTATTTAAAAAAATGGCAAGAATGTATTCTAGAAAAAAAGGAAAGAGCGGAAGTACTAAACCGAGTGATATAAAAAAGAAATCTTGGGTTAAGTATGATGCAAAAGAAATAGAGGCACTAGTTTTAAAATTGACTAAAGAGCTAAATAAACCTAGTAAAATTGGAATGATTTTGAGGGATAGTTATGGTATTGCCGATGTTAAGATTATAACTGGTAAAAGCATAAGTAAGTTATTGGAGAAAAATAAAATTGCTCCTGAACTTCCTGAAGATATAGCTTCTTTAATTAAAAAACAAGTATTTCTGTTAGATCATCTTGATAAGAATCATAAAGATGAAACTGCTAAGCGTGGATTAATATTGACTGAGAGTAAGATCAATAGGTTAATGAAATATTATAAGAAAGCTGGTAGACTTCCAAAGACTTGGAAATACGACAGAGATAAAGCTAAATTACTTATTAATTAATTTTTAAAAAATTGACCTTGAAAAAGGTCATAGTTTTTTTTATTTATATTGAACAGTTAGAAAGTTCTGCTAGTTTTGATAGTGTTTGTGTACCTGGCAATAACTCCCCATTAGGAAGTACCCATGATGGATATCCTTGGATACCTTTTGTCATACACCATTCTCTTTCCAGATCACAATTGTGATAATCTATATATTGAAATGATTCTCCGAACATTTCTTTTTGTGTCTTACAGTGTGAACACCATTCTGTTCCAGCCATAGAAACTCCTTTTTGTGTTAGACAATTAGCGAATTCTTCATAATCTTTAGATTGCGAAGAGAATATCAAAATTAATATTGTTATTACAATTATTGCACCTATGCCTACTTTTTTATTTGTTAGTTTCATGTTATTGGATTTTTTTATTTGTTTTTAAGTTTTTTTATTTGTTTGAATAATAGAAAGGTTTATTAATAGCTTTTAGGTCAGTTTTGTTTATGGCTAAAGGAAAAGTAAAGAGAACTGGATTAAAAAAGAAAAAGAAAGTTTGGTTTAGTGTAATTTCTCCAAAATCTTTTGGTGGCATCGAGATTGGTGAGACCTTAGGTTATGATCAAAATGCTATAATTGGTAGGAAAATTACTATGAATCTTAGTTCTGTTTCTAATATTATGAAAAAACAAAATGTTGTTGTATCTCTTTCTATTAATGAAGTCAAAGATAATAAAGCGCAAACTGAATTAGTTGGATATAAACTTGAGCCTGCATTTGTTAAAAGAATGGCAAGGAAAGGTAAGAGTAAAATTTCAAATACTTTCAAATTAAAGACAAAAGATGATGTTTCTATTGATATTAAACCAGTGCTTGTTACTAGAAATAAAGTTAATAGGGGAATTCGTGTAGCTCTATTCAATTCTTGTGAAGAGTATGTTAGTTCAAATGTTAAAAATTTAACATTCGATAAACTTTGTGATTCTGTAATTAGTCAAGATTTCCAAAAAGAGTTAAAAAAAGTAGTTGGAAAGATCTATCCTCTTGGTGCAGTAGCAGTAAGAGAGATTAAGAAAAATTAAATTCTTTAGAAAACTTTTTAAATTGGGTAATTGTTTTAGATTTTATGCCTCCGTAGCTCAGTGGCTAGAGCAGCTGCCTTGTAAGCAGCAGGTCGTGGGTTCAAATCCCTCCGGTGGCTTATTCTTTTTTATTAAATAGATAATTATAAAAATGATTTTCAATTAATCTTTTTATGAGCCCGTGGTCTAGTGGTAGGGCGTCGCCTTGACTTGGCGAAGGTCGGGAGTTCGATCCTCTCCGGGCTCATCTAAAAAATGATAAAAGGAATTGTAAATTTATTTGATGAAAGAGAATTGAGTTTGGATGAGATAGTTGATTTTAATTTTGTTGAAAATCATTTAAATCTTTTAGATCAAGAGGTAGATATTAATTTATATAATTCTCTAGATAGTAGAAGAACTGTAGTTGAATCTACTCCAGAAAAGACTCTTAATCGTTTAAATCTATTCAAACCATACGAACAGAAAAAATATGAATTTGTCCATCAAGTATATAGTGGTATTAAAACTGAAAAACATTATTTCGAATTAAAATTTGGTGATTCTTTAAGTTTAGAATTTAATTATCTTATTGAATTTGATTAAATTTTATCAAAAGTTTTATAAAACAAATATGCCAGTATTATTTGTATGAAAAAAAGAGGTCAGGTAACTATTTTTATAGTCTTAGGGATAGTAATTTTAGCATCTATTAGTTTCGTTTATTTAGTTAGGACAGATTATTTTAAATCTGAGTTTGAAAAAGAGCGAGATAAGGTTAAAATTCCCGAGCAATTGGCTCCTGTAAATACATTTTTAGAGAGTTGTTTAAATTCATTAGCTTCTGATGCTATTAAGATAGTTGGGGCGAATGGAGGTTATTATTCTAATGCTCCAAGTGATTTACTCCCTCGTTCTGTAGTGAATCCATTTTCTAATTCTTTAGAAGTTTTTAATGGTGTTGAAATTCCTTATTGGTTTTATGAAAGTGTGAATGGTATACAAACTACACAAATTCCTACAAAAAGAGATATGTCAAAAGAGGTTTTAAATTATGTTGATGAAAATTTTTATGAGTATTGTATCACTCAATTGAGTTCATTTGTTGAACAAGGTTATTCTTTAGACTTGAGAGGATATGGTGAAGAAAATATTATTAATATTGAAGATACTCATGTAGAGGTTATTTATGATTTTCCTATTTTTGTTGAATTGGGTGGAGTGGGAATATTGATGGAGAAACATTATACAGATGTTGAAATAAATCTTGGCCAGATGTATGATCTTGCTACAAAGATTATTGAAACAGAAAATAGTAATTTCTTTTTGGAAGAAAAAACTATAGATATCATGTCTGTATATGATGAAATACCTTACTCAGAGGTTGAATTTAGTTGTGATAAAAAAGTTTGGAGTAAAGATAAAGTTGTTTCAGATTTTAAAAGGATAGTAAAGGATAATATAAGGGCATTAAAATTAGATGGAACTGGTTTTGAAAGAGGAGGAGATATTTATGATTATTTTGTTGTTGATGTAGGGAGTGTTAAAAATTTAAATGCTGCTACATTTTATTATTCTGAAGATTGGCCTTTTGTTGTTAATGTTCAACCAGAAGAAAATGGGATTTTAACTGGTGATGCTATTACTCAAAATGCTGGAGGAAAGGTTGGAGATTATCTTTCTAATATATTATGTATTAATAATTATCATTTTGTTTATGATGTAAAATATCCTGTTCTTATAACATTAGTTGATGAAGAGGGATTCGTATTCCAGTTTGCTAGTATGGTTATTGTAGATAATAATCAACCTAGAGAGAATTTACTTGGCATCATTAATTATGAAGATGAAGGAAATCTTGGAGAGGCATATTGTGGGAGTGCTATAACTGAAACTAGTGTTGTTGCATTAGATGCTTCTAATATGGATGAAATTGTTGATGCAGATGTTTTCTTTAAATGTTTTACAACTGAATGTAATATGGGTAAAACTGAATATGATGGACTTTTGGTTTCTAATTTCCCACAGTGTATGAACGGTTTAGTTAGTGTTAGCAAGGAAGGTTATTTTAGAGGAGAAGCAATTTTATCTACCAATGTTGTTTCTCAAGCCAGTGTTTTACTTGAACCTTTATATGATATAGATTATGAAATAAAAATTATTGAACAAGATGGTTCAATAAGAGAGCTTCTAGAAGATGAGGAAGTAGTATTCACATTAGAAAATGAAGAAGGTGGATTCAGTGTTAATATTGAAGGGGCTAGTGGGAATGTTGCTTTAATTGGTGGAGATTATTTGGCTAAATCATATTTGATAAAAGAGGCAGAGTTTGAACTTGAAATTTCTGAAGGTTCTGCTAAAAAATGTGTCAGTGTTCCTAGAGGGGGATTGCTGGGAGTATTTTTCAAAGAAGAGAAATGTTTTGATTTTGATTTTGATGAAACTACTTTAGATGAAGCTATGGTTGGTGGTGTAGAATTTGGTGTGAGATTTGAGAGGTATTCATTAGATGAAGGGGACCGAATTACATTTTATACTGTGTTTGATAAGAATCCTTCAACTTATGAGGAAGTAAAGGAGATACATGATTCGATTGAGTTCAATCATTTGTTAGGTGAATTTAGATATCCTATTATTAATTAAAGATGGAAAGTAAAAAACTAATTGCAGTATTTTGTATGGTTTTGATAATCGGTTTGCCGTTTGGTTCTTTAAGTGTTGCTGCACAGGATCCAATTAATCCTCGTAAAAGTTTAGGTGATGCTCTAAATCCTTTTGTTGATGAAGTTGATGTAGGAGAAGCAGTAATTGTTAATGTTGATGGTTATGAACCAATAACAATCAGTTCAGATTATTTACAAAATCAAGATTTTCCAGTCTATGTTTTTTTGAAAGGTATGACTGCAGGTAGTATTCTTTTTGGAGATGATTCTGAAGAGGGTTCAGATCCTTTATTTGGTGGTATAAATATCAAACGAGTGGTCATTACTCCTGAGAATATGTCTTTGAGATTTATTAATGGTGCTCCAGTTCATATTCCTCCTCAAGATAGATCTTATACAGTTAGTAGTGATGGGTTAATTGATTTTGGATATATGATTGTAAATCTGAGAAAAATAAAAAATGAAAACGATCTTCCGGATAGTATTGATTTGAATATGAGTGCAAGAGTTTATTTTGATAGTGATGCAGGAATTGGAGGGTTGTTTGGTGCCCAAGATTTAAATTTAAAACCTTATTCTGATGAAAGTGATTGGCTTGAAGATCCTAGTGCTCAGGCTAAAAGTAGTTTTTGGAGTGGAAAAGGATATATTAGAACTACAAGTATTGGTGATGATTATGTGACAGTTTCTATTTATGATGGAATGCGTAGAAATGTAGTTTCCAATTTAAAATTAAATCTTAATTCAGAACCTTCGGCCTTTACTCTCCCTGGATTTTCTTCGCTTTTTGGTGAAAAATCTAGAATTGATTTGAAGGCTATAAATGGTGCTCAAGATTCTGTAAATCTTTTGATTAAAACAAGTGTTAACTCTGATCCTTATGAAACAACTTTAGTAAAGGGTATGCGTATTTTCCCAGGTAGTGAATGGACTATTTATAGTGTTAATGGAGATAGTGTAGTGATCTCTGATAATAGTGGAAATAAAAGGGAGTTAATTTATGGTACTGGTGATATTGTAGCCGATCAATGTAAGGATTTTGTCACAGTTTCAGATTCAGATCTTTCAGATTCTTCTATACCTAGTGCAAAAATGAGACATTATTGTACTGCTATATCTGAGGCAAAAAGTGCATTAGGTTATGCATTAAGTGCTCAGCCTTCTAGCGAAAATACTGAACTTCTTAAAGAGATTTATGGTCATTTGTATAAGTATTATAATGAAATTGGAGATTATGCTAATGCTTTAGAAAATCTTCAGAAAAAAGAGAGTTTAGAATTTACTACAATTGGCCAAAATGAAATTAGTGCCTTATTCAATTCTCTTGATTCTGATGGGAAAACAATTCCATTAGATAGTGGAGCCTCAATTACTTTACTTAAGATAAATCAAATGGAAGAGGTCGCTAGTGCTAAGGCAAAGGTTGGAGATTCTTTAGATTATGTTGAAATTAATGTTCATGATCCTTTAATTCATGGAATCAGAGAGGGAGATAGGACTTATGATTGGGTTGTTAGTAGTTTAAGTGAAGATAGAATAATGATTAGAAAGCATTATGATGATGGTGAGTGGGCCGATTCTTTTTCATTAGATGAAGGATATAATAATGTTTATGGTACATCTGTAACTATAAAAGATGTTGATACAAAACAATCTGCATTATTAAGTATTCTCCCAGGTTCTGGTAGGGCTTTTAGTGAATCTAATTTCATGGTTCATTTACCTATTGAAAAACGAGCTATTCAGTGGGTTCCTGAAGAGATTGATAAGAAAATTAATTCTACTACTTCAACAATAGCAAAATTGGAAAGTTCAATAGATAACTTAGAATCTTTAGTTAAGGGTTGGAAGATAGCCTGTTTAAGTGTGTTTACTTTTTTAACTGTTAAAAATTCATTTTTTGGTAATCCTATTGCTAGGCAGTTGGTTATGAGAGATTGGAAAGAGACTTGCAAACAGAAATATGTTGGTGGACAGTATTCTAGTGTTGATGAATGTTTGGAGTTTAATAGTGAAATTATAGAAGATCAAATTGATAATTCTGGTGATGCTGTTGATGTTGTAAATGATGTTATGAAGGATTTTAAAGACTTTGATGATAGTGATTCTAGATCTGCTATTTCGAATGCAATTGGTAATGATTTGAATGAATCACAAATTAGGTTGTTAGTTGAATATGGTGGTTTTGATTTAGAAGATGCACGAAATATGATTTATTTGAAAAATTTTAATGATACTGTTTATAATACTAGATTAATTGAGGTTGGAGAAGATCTTGATCTTTATTCTGATATTGATGTGGGATTAAGTTCTATAACTGATGAAGATGCGAAAAGATTATATGTTTTCTCAAAGTTTCATGAAACTAGTATGACTGATCTTCGTACTTATGGTGAATCTGCTGATGCATGGGCTATTGAATATCTTGAAGGGGAGTATGGTGCATCTGCTGTGTCTGGAGTTTATAGGGTTGAAGAAGCTACTAGAGATACTAGTACATCTTCGGGAATTGAATTTTATACATATTATAATGGTAATAAAAGAAGTGGATTAAGTATGGTTATGGATGATGAACAACTTCCTATTTCTGTGGGTGGTAAGTCTGTTTTCAAAGATAATGATGATAAACTTTATTTAGTGAATCGTGGATCTATGTTTGGTAATGAATACAGTCGCGATTTCTTTCCGAAACCAAAGATTGAATACACTGAATCTGGAAAACCTTGGATAATTCCTATGAAATTAAGGTCAGGTTTATTCGAACATTCTGAATATGCAAATTATGTTCTTGTTGGATTTGATTCTAGTGGTAATCCTGATTCTTATCAAATCTGGAATGTGGGTAGTGATGGGAAAGCTGATGTGTATAAGGCAAATTATGAAGAGAGTGATGATGTTCTAGTTATGCATGAGAGTATTTTAGAATCTAATCCTAGTGTTCTCGGAACTGTAACTAGAACATATTCTACTGCTAATGTTAAAGTGCAAGAAGGTAAAAAAGTTCCAGGTACAGATTATGCTGCTAGTTATGCCGCTTCAAAAATTCAAGAGACTTCTCTTGAGTGTATGGATTTTATGAGTAAGGGAGATTGCGATTTATTGTTCGGTGTTTGTGATCCTGTTATGTGTCCTGTATCTAGATTTGATCTTGGAGGGCATTGGAAAGTGGATAGTGTTGTCCAAACTGGGATTGTAGGAAGTGTATTTTTAGGATTACATAATTTTGGTATCAAGGAACCTTTACCAGTTTGTTTGACTGGTATACTTGCTGGCCTTCAGAATATCAAGACTCTTTATCAAGGTTATAATGAGTGTTTGAATACTGCTAAAGTTAGTGGAGAATCTGTAGGTATTTGCAATACTATCAGATCTGTTTATGTTTGTGAAATGTTGTGGAGGGAGGCAATAGCATTATTCAGCGTTCATGGGAAAATTTTAAGTTTTGTTTCAGAAAAAATATTTGGTAAGAGTGATGGTGGTGGAGAGTATATGGCTTGGCAATCTAGTTGGAAGAATCTTGAAAACTCTGTTACTTTCTTCACAAGCGATTATGCTCAAAGTGCGTTTGCTTCATATAGTTCAAGAAGTACAGAAGAACTAGGTAATGAAGTTTGTAAATCTGCAATATTTGCAAAAGCTCCAGGTGTTGGAGATTTCTTTTCTCAGTTAACAAAACCAGAAAGCCCTCCTCAATTTACTGCATGGTTTGATGAATTAGATTATACTAGTTCAGAAAAAGTAGGATTTTTAGATAAACAATCCTTGTATAGAATTTATTATCATATCTATGCTGGTGAGACTCAAGAATTACAATATACAGTCTATTTGAAAGGACCAAATCTCTATAATCTTGTAGTGACTGATCCTGAGAAAAAGATGAATCGAGCTTATTTGAAAGCTGGTGAATTCGCAGACAAAAGTTTCACAGTTAGTGGGAATAGTGGATATAATGAAGTGTGTGTAGAATATAATGGAATTACTAAATGTGGCTTTGGGAAGACTACTAGTGCATTTTCATTGAATTATTTGAATGATATGATTGTTAGGGATGAAGTTAATAGGCAGATAGATAGTGCTGATATGTGTATTCCTGATTCTCCTAGGGTTGGTCCTAGTTTGGGTAGCTTGATTACTCCTTCAAATTATGGATTGCTTAGAACTGGAATAGTTAGGGTTTGTTCTGTCACAGATCCTGATGATAATAGTGGTAGTGATAAATGGGAAGTAGTTGGGAGTTGCGGTATGGATAGTGTTGGAAGGTCTCTAGGATATTGTTGGTTAGATTCTTCTACATTTCAACTTAATGATGTTATTGATAGGGAAGAAATATTGGCCCAGGTAAGTTCGGATTATGTTGCAGACATTAGTACACAGGCAGGAATGTTATCTGCAAATGAAGCGAATGTTATGATTGATAATAATGCAAATACTAATTCACTGAATGAGTATATTCACAATTTAAGAGAAATTATGAAATACTCCAATGATAATCATATAAAAGCAAGAGGACATACTCTTATTTCTTGGAAGTATTTTTCTGAAGGTTTGAAAATTACTGGACCTGCATCACCTAGTAATGATCTAAATTGTATCGTAGAATATGATTTTGATATCGGTTGGTTCAGTGGCGATACTTTAATTAAATCTCAACATTCTATTGTTGCTAATAATCTTGATTTTAGTTGTGAGTCCGGATCTTGGTTTGTTAGATGGGATAGTTTATTTGATAGTGGAAACTGGCATAATTTGGCAAGCTTATCTGAATGTGGTGGCGATGAAAATTCTGCAAATAGATGGTTTTCTGTTAGTGATAATAATTTTTTAGAAATGTTGAAATGCAGGTATAGGTTGATTCTTCCTACAAGCGGCGCACATTCGAGTTTGTTCCAAGATGATAAAGATGATCTTCCTTTTGTATTTAATACATTAATTCCTCAAATGTCTTATGCGACTGATTGTGATGAAGGTATTAAAATTTTAGTTAATTTGGCAAGAGAGGGTCCGGGTAATGATGATGAACTTCATGTTATTGTAGGTAATGATAAGAAGACTTTTAGTAGTGGCGATTTACAAGACCGGACTGAAAGAACATCTGATGATATATATAATTTATGTACTGGTTTGACCTCACCTAATGATGGTTATTTTGTTCTTCCACCTTATGGTCCATTTTGATTCTATAAAAATTAATGCGGGGGACAGGACTCGAACCTGCGTAGACACTAAGTCACTAGGTCCTAAGCCTAGCCCGTTTGACCACTCCGGCACCCCCGCGTTATAAATTTTAATTAAATTTTAGTTTATATAATTTACTGTTAAGTGAATATTTCTAAAATATCTAAGTGTTTTAATTTATGATCTTTTCCAACTATCTTTTTTGTTTTTACATCTATTGCCTTGATAAAATTATCTCCGAAGTCTGAGTGCAATCTGTATGCAAAATTTAAAGCTGTTGAACCTTCTGGTAATAAGAAACAGTCTGGTAGCACATTCCCTTTTGAGTCTTCTAATTTATTTGCTCCACCAGGATGTATTGCGATGTAATCTAAAACTTCAAAAGTTATTGTGTCTAAAATTTTTTGTAATCCTGTACCATTTTCATAAGTTAAAACATTCTCTTTTATGAATTCAAGTGCTTTTGTTTGTGCGGCGCTTAATTCGCCAGTTATCTTGAAATTTTTCTCTCCAGGAGTATATTCTATTAATTCATGTTTTGTGGCCTCTTTTAGTGCTAATTCGGATTCTGCCGAGCAACCTATTATTTTGTAGTTAGGAAATTCTTCTTTTATTCTTTTGAGATTTTCTTCTGCTCCAGGTATGTCTACCTTATTTGCTGCGATTATTATTGGTTTACTCAGTTCTCTTAATCTTGTGGCTAATTGCCCTAGTTCATTATCTGTCCACTCTCTTGGATTACTACTAAAATCTTTTATTGATTCTTTAACCATATCTTCACTAACTCTTAGTCCGGAAAGTTGTTTTGCAATTTCTTTATGTATTTCTTTATTTACCAATGATCTTGAAAATTTTTCCCAACCTTTTTTCATAATTCTTAAGTACCACATATCTAACTCAAATTCTAAAAATCTTACATCTTCTGAAGGATTGTAACTTAATGCATTCACAGAATCTCCTTTTTCATTTGTTGATCCTGAAACATCAATTACGTGAATTAATGCATCTGCTTGATTTAAGTCATCTAAGAATTGATTGCCCATACCTTTACCTTTGTGAGCTCCGGGAACGATTCCTGCGACATCTAATAATTCTATTGGTACAAATCTATTATCTCCAAGAATAAATCCTTCTCTAGGATTTGCAGTTTTATCAAATTCTTTTGCAACATCTTTTATTTTCACATAACCAATCCCTTGATTAGGTTTTATTGTTACGAATGGATAATTTGCTATTTCTATATCTGCTTGAGTTGCAGCTTTAAAGAATGTAGATTTCCCACAATTTGGTTTCCCAACAATTCCGATTAACATAGTTTTTATTGTTTAGAATGTTTTTTAAAGTATTCTGTTTTAAAAGTGTCATGTTAAAAGTAGACTTACATTTACATACAAAAGAAGATAATTATGATAATCTAGATTATAGTGCAAAAGAACTTATTGATAGAGCTGTTGAATTAAAGTTTGATGTTCTTGCTATAACTCTTCATAATGAAATATTTTTTTCTAAAGATTTAATTTCTTATGCTGAACAAAAAGGTATATTATTAATTCCAGGTGTCGAACTTTCAATAGAGAAAAAACACGTGTTGTTGTATAATGTTTCTGAAGATGAACTAAAAGAATTAAAGAAACTTGATGATCTTGAAAAAATTAAAAATGAAAAGAATCTCATCATTGCTGCCCATCCTTATTATTTTGGGTCTAGTTGTTTGGGGAAAAAGTTAGATAAATATTTTAGATTTTTTGATGCAATCGAATATGCTCATTTTTATTATAAATTTTTTAATCCAAATAAGAAAGCTATTATTACTAGTAGAAAATTTCACAAAACTCTAGTAGGTAATTCTGATTCTCATAATTTATATCAATTTGGTAGCACCTATTCTTTAGTTGATTCTAAAAAAGATATTGGAAGTATTATTGCTGCAATAAAAAAAGGAAATGTTGAAGTAGTTAGTGCCCCATTATCTTTAAAATTGTTTTTGAAAATTCTTTTTTTCAATTTAAATCCTAAAAAGATATTTAGAAAGTTATTTTAATTATGAATATTTAGAAAACTATTTAAATTATATTCTGCTGAAATTAATATGAAAATGGGTGTGATATCTTTAGTTTTAGCATTGCTTATAATTAGTATGCCTGCAGGTTATTCTTCTGATGCTTTATTTAGTAAGATTGATGTTCCTAAAGTTAGTGTTGAAAAAGATTCTGAAAGAGTTTCTTCTGAAGGTTTGACTCGTTATGTTTATGGTGCTGGTTTGGTTGCTTCTGTTAAGGATTCAGAGATTAATTATTATCACTCTGATAGGATTCAGAGTAATCGATTAGTAACTGATTCTTCAGGTGTTGGTGCTGTTGAGAGAGAATTCAAATCATTACCTTTTGGACAGGAAATTTCTAATTCTGGAGTGAAGTATGCCTTTGCAACTGGAAAGGAATTGGATGAATCCGAGTTGTATTATTTTGGAGCTAGATATTATGATTCTAATTTAGGTAGGTTTACTTCTGTTGATCCGGTTAAAGAAAATGAACCTTATAGTTATGTTAGAAATAACCCTATGAATATGATTGATCCTAGTGGTATGGATGAAATGTCTTGGGTTGATGAAGATGTATTTAATAGTGTTGATGAGAATTATGGGTCAATCATTTCTGAAGTTGGATCTCAGTTAAGTCTTACTGATGGCCAGATTGCTGGAATATTTGGGTCTATATATTCTGAACAATTGAGAAGAGATAGTGGAGGAATAAAAGAAACAAGCAAAAAATATCTTCGAAGTGTTATGGGATTTATGGGATTTGAAGATGATTTAAAAAGAACAAATAAATATGGGGCTGGTCCTGGACATATACATAGGGATGCTGCACTTGATGTATGGAATTATTACTCTTCACATAAGGATATGTTTCCGAAAGATTATATAGATAAACCTTCTAAGTCTTTAGAGAACATTGATAGTGCCGAACAAAATATAAAATATATGGGAATTTTATTTATTAAATTTGTTAGAGATTGGAATACTATAGGTGCTGATATTTCAAATCGTCCAGGAGTATTATCTACTTTTTATAATCAAGGTTATGGGTCGAAAGGAATTAGTGAGAGGGAATTAATCCCTGGTGGAGTTGATATTCAAGGAGTGGGATTTGGTGTTCATTCAGCTAATGCAGGAAGACAATTTAATGATAATGTATTTTTTGAAACTAATATAGTGGAGCCATTTTTATTATCGGTAATGTTTGAGTAGTGAAAGAGTATGTCTATTCCTTAAATCAAAGGTAAAAATTATTATCTAAATATAGAAACTTTTAAATAGGAATTTTTAGTTGTAATGTTGTGCGGGCCCGTAGCTTAGCCTGGTTTATAGCACTGGTCTTATATGACAGTCTTTGGTAACTTGTTGCCAAATTCTTGCTAGGAACACCAGAGGTCGCCGGTTCAAATCCGGTCGGGCCCACTTTTTATTTTTATAAAATTTGGAAATATATTTAGTTGTTTTTTTAAATTTATTGATAGAATTTAATTTATTTGAAAAAAGTTATATTGATAGATTATAGCAAACTTTAAAAACAATTAACTTTCTCAGATTATGTTATGCTCCTTTGGTGTAGTCCGGTCAAGCATTTCGGCCTTTCGCGCCGAGGACCCGGGTTCAAATCCCGGAGGGAGCATAAACCTTATAAATAGAAGTATAAGAAGGTTTACTCAATGAAACGAAGTTCGAGAAGATGGAAGAAGAAAGGTCAGATGCGCTGGAAGTGGCAACGTAAAAGGTTGCGAAAAGAAAAGCGAAGAAGACGAATGAAGAAGTAATAATCAGAAGCTTTATAAATCATCGAATAGTGATTCATTGACAGAAGAAAGTTGTCTTCTGATTTACATTTCATACAAGTTCGTTTGAAATGTTTTGTGAGTACTTAATATTGTTATTGAGTATGATGTACGAATAAGAACAAAGATAGTGATATTGTGTCAATTTATCATTAAGTTTTGAATGCGACAATTTTAATTCCCGTTGATCCTGCGGGAGGCTACTGCTATCGGGTTTCGAATTAGACATGCAAGTTAGAGATTCTTAGGAGTCTCGGCGAAAGGCTCAGTAACACGTCGATAATCTGTCCTTAGGTTCAGGATAATCTCGGGAAACTGAGGATAATACTGAATAGGAGAAGAATACTGGAATGTTTCTTCTCTGAAACGTAAGGCCTAAGGGTGAGTCGGCGGCTGAATAGGTTGTTGGTGAGGTAACGGCTCACCAAGCCGATGATCAGTAGGGGAGATGAGAGTCTTGGCCTCGAGAAGGGCACTGAGATACTGGCCCTAGTCTTAAGGGATGCAGCAGTCACGAAACCTTTACAATGCACGAAAGTGTGATAAGGGGAGCCCGAGTGCCTTGCCTATGGTAAGGCTTTTGTTAAGTGTAAAAAGCTTGGCGAATAAGTGGTGGGCAATACCGGTGCCAGCCGCCGCGGTAACACCGGAGCCACAAGTGGTAGCCATGTATATTGGGCCTAAAGCGTTCGTAGCCGGTTTAGTAAATCTTTTGTGAAATTGTTAGGCTTAACCTAACAGCGTGCAAGAGACACTACTTTACTCGAGACTGGAAGAGGACAGAGGTATTTCATGGGGAGCGGTTAAATGCTATAATCCATGGGGGACCACCAATGGCGAAGGCATCTGTCCAGTACGGTTCTGACGGTGAGGAACGAAGGCTAGGGGAGCGATCCGGATTAGATACCCGAGTAGTCCTAGCTGTAAACGCTGCGAGCTGGGTGGTACATTTTTTTCGTGAACATGTACTTCCTGAGTGAAGACGTTAAGCTCGCCGCCTGGGTAGTATAGTCGCAAGGCCGAAACTTAAAGGAATTGGCGGGAGCTCACTACAAGGAGTGCGGCGTGCGGTTTAATTCGAATATACACAGGAAATCTCACCAGGAGCGACGGCAGGATGAAGGTCAGATTGAAGGTTTTACCTGACGAGCCGAGAGGAGGTGCATGGCCGTCGTCAGTTCGTGCCGTAAGGTGTTCGGTTAAGTCCGACAACGAACAAGACCCACGTTCACATTTGCCATCATCATCTACGGATGGAATGGGCACAATGTGAAGACTGCCTTCGAAAGGAGGAGGAAGGTGTGGGCAACGATAGGTCAGTATGCCCCGAATCTCCTGGGCTACACACGCGCAACAATGGTAAGAACAATGGGCTGCGACCCCGAAAGGGGAAGCTAAACCTCGAAATCTTATCCTAGTCTAGATTGAGGGCTGTAACCCGCCCTCATGACAATGGAATTCCTAGTAATCGGGTCTCAACATGGCCCGGTGAACACGTCCCTGAGCTTTGTACACACTGCCCGTCAAGCCATCCGAGTGGGGTCTAGGTGAGGTTTGGTTATTTGACTAACCCGAATCTGGGTTCCGTGAGGCGGGTTAAGTCGTCACAAGGTAGCCGTAGGGGAACCTGCGGCTGGATCACCTCCTTTTTATTATAATAAAATCGCAGTATCACTATTGTTCAGATTATTCGTACATTTATACACGGGCCCATAGTCTAGTGGTAGAACAGGGCGTTTGCAACGCCCAGGCCCGGGTTCGATTCCCGGTGGGTCCATAGCACTTTTATTAGTGCTTATCGTGCAACTCGTTTACTTTAAAAAGTGGCGAGTGAAGGACTTTATGGTTCATAAAGTTAATTTATGTTCATATGGTTGTGCATAGGTGAATATGCCTTAAAGCTTTTTTAAGCCATTAGGTGAATGACTTGGCTCGAAATGCCGATGAAGGTCGTGGCAATCTGCGATATGCCCAGGTGAAATGCATGCAGTTATTGACCCTGGGATTGCTGAATGGGACATCCTATACTTCGGTATGACCAGTAATGGTCGGGAACGCGGGGAACTGAAGCGTCTTAGTACCCGCAGGAAAAAAAATCAATTGAGATTCGGTAAGTAACAGCGAGTGAAAACCGAACAGAGCAAACTGAATCCCTGTTAGAAATAATAGGGAGATGTGGTGTTTTAGACTGTTTTTTCGTCCTAGTTGACTGATTCAAATATCTCTGGAAAGAGAAACCATAGAGGGTGATAGTCCCGTAGAAGAAGGTCAAAGGATTTAACAGGATCTAGAGTAGGATTCATTGGAAATTGGGTCTGAATTTGGGGGCCATCAATCCCCAACTCTAAATACATTTCGAGTCCGATAGTGTACTAGTACCGTGAGGGAAAGTTGAAAAGTACCCGTAACAGGGAGTGAAAAGATTTGAAACCTAATGGCGATAGTGTGATGCGGCTCTTAGGAGTTGCATCGTACGTTTCGAATAACGGACCAGGGAGTGTGCTTAAGTGGCGAGAGTAAGAATCAACGATTCGTACTCGAAGGGAAACCAATAGTCCGCAAGCAATGAGGGACAAGGTGTGAAAGCGCCTTTAGTCATTTGAGTACTACCCGAAACCGGGTGATCTATCCGTGGGCAAGGTGAAGCGAAGGTAAAACTTCGTGGAGGCCTGAAGAGGTTCTGTGGACAAGCGTTCTTCTGACCTGTGGATAGGGGTGAAAAGCCAATCGAACCCGGTAATAGCTGGTTCCTGCCGAAGTTGGCTTCAGTCAAGTCTCCGACGAGATTGTAAAGGTTGTAAAGCTACGGATTTGAAATTAAGGGGAAGAAATTCCTCGGTTTCTTGTCCAACTCAAAATGCCTTTACATTGTAGACTCGGGGATACGGCGGTATGCGGTAAGCGCGTATCGCGAGAGGGGAACAACCCAGACCATAGTTAAGGTCCCAAAATACTGATTAAGTGTTAAAGGGTGAAGAGTGTATATTAGCAAATACAGATAGGAGGTAGGCTCAGAAGCAGCCATCCTTTAAAGAAAGCGTAACAGCTCACTATTCTAGCTAATATGTCTCGAAAATGGACGGGACTAAATCAGTTACCGATACTATGGACATCATAAATGATTGTGGTAGGCAGGTGTTCTGCTTGAGAAAAATTTTTTCCGTAAGGAGAAGTGAATCGAGTAGAAATAAGAATCCTGGTGGTAGTAAGATCAATTTGCAGTGAGAATCTGCAATACCGAAAGGGCAAGGGTTCCTTGGCAATGTAGATCAGCCAAGGGTAAGTCGATCCTAACTCAACTCGTAAATCGAGTGAGGGGAAAGGGAAAAAGGTTAAAATTCCTTTACTATCTAAGTACCCGGCAACGAAAGCTTTATTTCTGACGTTTCAGGCTAGGTCAATACTTACTGTCGTGAGTATTAACTAAAATAAGTCGAGGGAGTATCTTAATGGTGAGAACTCGATTAAATTTAGGAATAGTGTTCCTTAAGGAACATTTGGCCAATGCCCGGAACCCATGAAAAAGAAATAAAGATGAATCTTAGATAATCGTACCCAGAACCGACACAGGTGCCCCTAGGTGAGAAGCTTAAGGTATGAGAGAGTAATCCAATTAAGGGAATTCGGCAAATTAGTCCTGTATCTTTGGTATAAGGGATCCCTGCGATTGTATTTGTATAAATGCGATTACAGGGCTCAGTGACTAGAGGGGTCCGACTGTTTAATAAAAACTTAACTGTTCGCTAGCCCGCAAGGGTGTGTATGGACAGTTACGTCTGCCCAGTGCCAGAACTTGAAACTTCTTTTCAAGGAAGCTAAGAGCTGGTAAACGGCGGGAATAACTATAATTCTCTTAAGGTAGCGAAATGCCTTGTCGTTTTATTGACGACTTGCATGAAAGGCGTAACGAGATCCCTACTGTCCCTAATTGGAACCTCCTGAACACTCCATACTGGTGCAAAGGCCAGTGACCTCCAGTGGGAAGCAAAGACCCCGTAGATCTTTACTACAGCATGTTGTTGCGAAGTGAGTTTTGTCGTGCAGTGTAGGTGGGAGTTGTTAAAACTTGAACGCTAGTTTAAGTGTAGACATCAATGAGACACCACCCTTCAAAATTTACTTTGCTTACTTTGGAAACGAAGGACATCTATATGTGGGTAGTTTGGCTGGGGCGGCACCCTGCTGAAAAGATATCAGCAGGGCCCAAAGGTTGGCTCAATCGGGTCGGAAATCCGATGTAGAGTGCAAGAGCAAAAGCCAGCTTGACTGTGTTCCTAATAAAACGGAACTCAGCAAGGAAACTTTGGTCTAGCGAACCCTTACACCTTCTTGATGAGGGTTAAGGATGACAGAAAAGATACCTCGGGGATAACTGAGTGGTAGCGCCTAAGAGTTCATATCGACGGCGCTGTTTGCTACGACGATGTCGGCTCGCCGCATCCTGGATGTGCAGAAGCATCCAAGGGTAGGGGTGCTCACCCATTAAAGCGGCTCGTGAGCTGGGTTTAGAACGCTGTGAAGCAGTTTGTTCGATATCTAGTGGAGGTGTTCAATGTCTGAGAGGAAGGATCATTTAGTACGAGAGGAACAGTGGTTCGGGGCCTCTGGTGTATCGGTTGTCTGATAAGGCAGGCCGAGCAGCTACGCCCCAAAGGATAAGAGCTGAAAGCATCTAAGCTCGAAGCCTACCTCGAAAAGAGACATTACAATCACTCGCAAAAGACGAGTTTGATAGAAACGGCGTGTAAGTATCGAGGTAACGAGATATTCAGCGTGCGTTCACTAACTGATTGGACCTTGTTTTAGGCATATTCACCTATGTACAACTTATGATTTTTTTATTTTTTTCGAAGTTTTTATATATGTAGAGAGATTTCCCTTTTTACAAATGACTACTATCGTTGGATTGAAAACTAGTGTTGGACCTGAAGCTATAGTTCTTGCTGCAGATTATACTGCTACTTCCATTTCAGGAAATAGTGGAATGAATCAGATGGAATTTAAAAAATTATATTGTTCTAATAATTTTGCTTTTATGATAGCCGGAGGAATTAAACATCAAGCTTTTGATTTTTTAAATGATCTTAAAGTTAAGAATAAAAAGAGTGATAGATTTATTGATGTAAAAAGAGGATTAGAATTAGGTTTTTTTCCAGAAGTAAAATATCTTAATTTAGATATGGGTGCTGATTCTGATAGCGTTTATGATGCTGATAATCAATTACGTTTCATCTTTGCAACAAGATTTAATAGAAAATTAGGATTGCATTATGTTTATCCTATGGGTATGGTTGATGAACATCAAGATTATGTTTGTGAAGGTTCTGGTTCTGAATTTATCGAAGACTTATTGAAACAAACTTATGCTCCTAACTCTTTAGAGGGAACTAATATCGATTTGGAAAAGGCAGTTAAATTAGCAGATGAGTGTATGAATTTAGCTAGGCAGGATTTGTTTAGTGGAGGAAGGATTATTGATTTTGCTATTATAACTAAAAAATCTATTGATTATTATGGTGATAGTCTTAGAGAAGATCTTGAAAATTTCCGTAAGCAAAAACTTGATGATATTATCTGTAAATATATTTAGTATTTTCTAAATAGTTAATTTTATAAACTAATTTTTTTTATTTTCTATGTAGGTAGGTACTTAACTATCCTGTCAATGGGAGGAAAGTCCGCACACTATAAACGGTCGCTTACGTAAGTTAAGTTGGAGAAATCCAAGGCAACCGCTCAGAAACGACACGTCCTTATATTGTTATAAAGATGTGGCATGCGAAGTTTTCCGCGAGGGAAATGAGTTAACCTGCTGAATAGATATAGGGGAACGATGAAACGGCGAGTCCCGATTTGTGCAAGTCAGTGAGACGCTTAGTTGAATGTTAAGGTGGTCTGTTCGATTACGAAGACCAACAAGATGCGGCTTATTCCTACCTACATTTTTAGTTAATTTTATAAGTATTTAATGTTAATATTTGTTATGAAAATAAATAAACATGTATTTTTCGCCTTGTTTCTTAGTTTGATTTTTTTATCTGGAGGTACTTTTTATTTTCATAGTGTTGAAAATTGGTCTCCTGTAGATTCATTTTATTTCTCTACTATGACTCTAACAACTATAGGGTATGGGGATTTTGTTCCAACTATGGATGAATCTAAGATTTTTGTTTCAATTTATGCTATTTTAGGAGTTGGAATTATGTTATATTTACTTGGGAGTATTATTGCTGCATTTTTAGTTGATCAGGAAGATAGATTTTTCAAAGTTGTATCAAAACTTGATAGAAGACAAAAGAAGAAGAAGAAATTTTCATAAGGCTATATAAAAAACTTTATAAATCAACTAATTTCTTTAGTTTTTATGGCACAAGACAAAATGCAAATGCCTTCTGGTATGGGCGGACTAGTAAGATATTTTGATGAGTATAAAAGTAAGATTACTTTTAAACCTGGGACTGTTTTATTCTTTGTAGTATTGGTAATTTTAATTGAAATATTTTTACATAATTATGGTTCAGGGATATTCATAAAATGATGCCAAATTTAGATCCTCGAAAAATGCAGAAGATGATGAATAGAATGGGGATTAAACAGGAAGAGATTGATGCTGTTGAAGTCATAATAAAAACTAGTGATAAAAATTTAATTATTAAAAATCCTAGCGTATTAAAAGTTGATATGATGGGTAAAAATACTTTTCAAGTAAGTGGAGAAGTTGAGGAAGAAAGTTCTATTTCTGATGAAGATATTAAAACTGTTTCTGAACAGGCTGACGTTTCTAAAGATGAAGCTAAAAAAGCTTTAGAAGAAACTGATGGTGATTTGGCTGAAGCTATAATCAATCTGAAGAATTAATTTTAGTTAATTTTATATATATAGTTTATATTTGTTTAGTATGAAAAAGAGGTTATTATGTTTAGTTTTAGTGTTTCTTATAATTGGTATGTCTTTTGGTTATTCTTCTGATATTTTATTTAGTAATGTTGAAGTTCCTAGAGTTAGTGTTGAAAAAGATTCTGAAAGAGTTTCTTCTGAAGGTTTGACTCGTTATGTTCGAGGTTTAAATGGATTAGTTGCATCGGTTAAGGATTCAGAGATTAAATATTATCACTCTGATAGGATTCAGAGTAATCGATTAGTAACTGATTCTTCAGGTTCTGTTGAGAATGAATTTAAGTCATTGCCTTTTGGACAGAAGGTTTTTAATTCTGGCGTCAAGTATGCTTTTGCAACTGGAAAGGAATTGGATGAATCTGATTTGTATTATTTTGGAGCTAGATATTATGATTCTAATTTGGGTAGATTTACTAGTGTTGATCCATTTCCTTC
>Ga0209042_1000514_pt1 | contig 40867 bp, 50 predicted proteins | sample SaaInlV_200m_DNA_6_FD_184649 | JGI IMG/M metagenome (GOLD analysis project Ga0209042, IMG submission 184649) | Marine microbial communities from expanding oxygen minimum zones in the Saanich Inlet - SI037_S2LV_200m_DNA (SPAdes) (version 2) | ecosystem: Environmental > Aquatic > Marine >...
ATTAGAAGATAGTCAATGAGGCAAATAATAAGAAGCAATATAAAGTAGTGGGACAAATTTGTCATTATGGTTGAGCACAGAGATCTAGAGAGAGAAGTAAGGAATACGGAAAAGATAGTTTCAGAGGCTATGCATAGAATAGCAGGTGTGACGATTGCAGAATTGAATAAAGACATTACAGCAAAGCTTGAAAAAAATCCCTTATTCGATTTTAAGATAAATACAAACATACCTTTCAAAACATCTAAAAAATTGTTCAAGAAAGAGTACCTTAGAAGATTGTTACAAACTAACTTAGGAAATATTTCTTTGGCGGCCAAAGTTGCGGATATAGACAGGCGTTCAATTCATAGATTGATTAATGAAACAGGAATAGAAGTTGGTAGAATACGAGAAGAAATGATAAGACCGTACGAGATTAAAAGAGAAGCAGTCAATCACATGATTGAGAATGCATTAGATCAATATAGAACAATAATCCATCCTGACAAATTGAAAGAAATGTATAGAGGAGTTAGTGAAGTTAGTGAAGATATTCTAGAAGATTTACCAGTTAATCAGTTAACTATGAAAGAAGCGGAAGAAGAATTTGAAAAAGCATATCTTAGAAAAGCACTTGAAGATGCTAGAGGTTCTGTTACTAAGGCAGCCAGAAAAATTGGATTAAGGTATGAAACTCTGCATAGGAAAGCTAAGAAATTAGGTATTGTTGAGTAAATAACTTGTAAATTCCATCGGTCTTCTTACTGCATTTGTTCTGAAATCATCTCCCAAGAATCTAAAAGAGGCTCTGCCAGGTTTTGAATTAATTTCTATAATGTATAGATCTCCTTTTGTATCTACCATGATATCAATCGCTATTTCGCATAGTTTTTTTCTTAAGTGATCCTCGATTGCATGGAAAGTTTTGAAAGATGCGTTTTCTATTTTCTTCTTAAACTCACTTCTAAATGCTGATGCACCAAATAAATTATTTAGTACTTTACTAACCCTTTGATTAGAGCCGCCAGTGTGAAGATTAGAGGTGATTTGTCCAGGAGTAGATACTCTTGCCACCATTCCCGTTAGTCTTAACTTACCCCTATTATTTTTTTGGATAAGCACTCTGATATCAAAAACAGCATTGTTGTACTTAGTTACAGCTATTCCTTGTTGCACAATATAGTTTCCAGAAACGAATTGGCTTATCGAGTTGAGTTGTGATGATTTGAATTTCTGATTGTTTGGTTTGAGTAAATAACCATCTTGTGTTTTACTTAATGACATAATTCCGATCCCTTGGCTACCCCTCCGTGGTTTTAGGAAAACTACAGAGTGTTTTGCAATCATCGTCTTTAAGTTTGGCAATGAGTACAGCATTGTTTCTGCTTGTTTTGTTTCGGAAGTAGCTGTTATTCCGGCTCTATTTAGTACAGAGTAGGATTGCCATTTATCTCCTGCAAGACCAATTAACTCAGGAGGGTTTACTAGAATCATGCCCGCTTTTTCTAATTTTGTTCTGAAAGTGGAAGGTATTCCTGTTGCACGATCATAAACTACTTTTGGGAAAGACACTTTCCGTCTAACCCAAAGTTTTTTTCCAGATCCTGAAGTTATTATAAAATTTGCATCTAACGACTTTTTTTCAAAGTTCACATCTGACTCTCCAAAAGTAAAAACACACAAACCTAAATCATGACCTACTTCTACTAAAGACTTGTAAAAATTATTTGATTCACCATAAAGTCTGCCATCCTCAGATGGTTTTGCTAATATTCCCACCTTTGGTCTTGAGAATGCAGGTAATGTAACGTTAGTGAGAGTCTCAATATAATCATTTAGTTTTGTTACAGTTCCTTTTGGTAGCCCTTTTAGATAGTTCATTGCGTTTGCATCTCCTTTGTGTGCACTTCTTACTCTTTCAATAAACCTAAGCCAATAAAGAAATTCGGTGTCGCCTAATCCTTGCTCACGTAGTATGCGAAAATCTTTCAATAGTAGTTTTACTCTTTGTTCTCGTATTTTTGTTTTCCAGAAGATCCTAAAGTTACTTAACCTTAATTCCGATATCTCACCAGCTAACTTGTTTAGCTTTTTTGCAACACGTTTGTTTACCACATCATTATCCGAGATTAGAAAGTATAAAAAGTTATTTAGAAAAATGGTTTCAGTGGACAATTAGGCAGTAAAACTACTTCTCAGGGACTAGTCTATGATATTATTGTCTCAGATCTAGTTATTGATTGATATCTATATTTATATCCCCTGAGGACATATTATACCCTATATGAGATAAAAGTCTCATCAGGAGGACTATATAAATGGGCTATTGTGGCGGTGGGTGCTGCGGTGATGGATATTGCGGTTCAGGAATAGAGAAGATAGTTACTTACGCTAGATCTAACTTTGATTATTCGCAAGATTTGGGAGGATTTGATCCACACTATCAACAGAAAGCAGCAATGTCGGAGTCAGTCGCATCTCCAAAATATTTAGATAATATTGATAGTGCAATCCATAGTGCATCTTACATGGTTCGTACTAGTGCTCATGATGATATGGGTGGCGGTAATGCATTTAACTTTGGCGCAGAAAGAGATGACCTATACAAAAAGAAGAAACAAGAAGAAGATAGTGTAAGTTCAAATTATAATAATTCCACACCCACAACTAATGATGGCGTAACAACGGTTAAACCATTCATCAATCCTTGGATTAAAACGGAATTCATTGGAGAGGCTAGCGCGATAAAACAATCTGTCGAGGAGAGTTTTGAAAAAGTAACAGGCAAAGAATTTCCAAGCAATATTACGATTGAAGTTGCAAATGAAAAAAGATTTGATGAATTGCATAAACATTTTGGTGGTAAGCCAACAGCAGGTTTGCAAGGTTTTGCAATAAATAGAAAACATGAAGGTGGAGTTAGCCATGTTGTTGTTAAGAGTGCACAATTAGCTCATGTTATGTTAGTAGTAGGACATGAGATAGGTCATTTGATGAGTAAGACTTTGTTAAATAAACAAGATGAAGAAGCTAAAGCTTATGCGTTTGAAATGGCTTGGCTTAAAGCAATCTATGAGCATAACATCGCAGGACTGAGAAGTGTAATTAATATCGACGGCGCACCTGCAAAGAATGGATTGCACGATGTGGCATTCGAGTTTGTTCAAAAATTATTGAGAGAAGGTAAAGATTCATTAGAGATTGTTGCACAGATAGTTAGCGGCGAGATTCACGTTGGTTCTGTTCTCTAGGGTTTTGCTATAGACCACATAACATTAAAGTATTGTAAGAATGACTTTGCAACTTCTTGACTAGTGATTCTAATGACCAACGGTTCTTTGGTTAAAATAAGTATACAAGATCTATTTTTGTATAACAATATTTCAGCAGGTGTTGATTGTTGAATAAACCGCACATTACATGACTTTGATTCAACAAAAAAATTAATTCTCTCTTTTCTTGGTCTTAGATCCTCGTTGAAGACTATGTTTGTTATGATTCCTTTTTTTTCTCTCTTTAGAGAATAATTCAAGAAAAATCTGTCAGCTTGCTCATCTGATTCACCTTTGCTCGCACCAAAAACAAAATTGTCTTCTCCTTTTTCACATTCTTGTATTAAATCCTCAAATATTGTTCTCATACCATTCCAACCTTGAAATACTTCCACATTGACTTTCTCTTTTGCTTCTTGGAACTTTAATAATAATGAAGGCAACAAAGAATTTACGAACTCTTTCTCGTTTTTTATTTCATCTTCTTTTCGATCTAGAAAATCAAGAATATGTCTTGGATTAGCAGGACTAAAATGTGCAACCCCGTTCTTTTCCACTTTAGAAATTATTCCCTTATCTTGAAGTCTATTTGTCACATCATATATGTTACTAGGTGCAATTCCAGAATTCTTTGCTAAAGTCGTTTTAGTGCATTCGCCAAGCTCAAGAAGTGCCTGATATACTTTTATCTCCCCTTCTGTAAGCCCTATCCTCTTCAAATCATGCAAATCCATAGTCGTCTTGTAGAAGGACACCCTTGTTTATATACTTTTGTAGTTACTACTAAGTAAACACAAATGAGGTGGATGAAAAATGAACAAAAAGAAAATAATGAGCGCATTGGTGTCCATAATGATTCTGGCACTCCTATCAGGATGTGCAGATCAAATAAATGGAAGAATTGTTGAAAATGATGAGATCGTAATAGGTTGGATCGGACCAATGACTGGACAGAGCGCAGTGTTAGGAATGGACAGCGCAGTAGCCGCAGAGATTGCAGTAGAAGAAATAAATATGGCAGGCGGTGTTTCAGGAAAGAAAATAAAATTAATTTTAGAAGATGATCAATACGATGTGAAAAAAACAGTTAGTGCATACCAGAAACTTGTTGATGTTGATGGTGCAAAGGTAATTGTTATTAGCACATATAGTGGTGTGTTTGCGTTATCAGAGAGAGCAAAACGTGATGGAGTTGTACTTGTTGATCCTTTGGATTGTAACAGCGCACTAACAGCATTAGGAGATCATGTATTTTGCCTTGCAACAGATTCAGAGAGTATTGCAGAAATACTTGCTGAAGAAGCAGAAAACGGCGAAGTAAAAAAATCAGGAATACTGTTTTTTCAGAGTGATGCATTTATGCCTCTAGTAAAAGATGTATTCGTATCAGAGTTTGATGGTGAAGTGGTTCTTGTAGAAGGATACTCTGTAGGAACGTCTGACTTCAGAACTTCAATTTCAAAAATGATAGAACAAGATGTTGAAGCAATTATCCTATTAGGATATGATGAAACAGGACTTGCAATGAAACAAGCAAGAACTTTAGGTTTTGAAGGTCAGTTTTATACAACTGGAACAGTAACTAGTCCTTCATTACAAGAAGCGGCTGAAGGAAATGCAGAAGGAACTGTGTTTGCATTCTGGGATGCACAAAAAGATAAAGAACCTGCTAAGAGTTTTACTGCAAAATTTGTTGCCAAACAAGGAAGACCTGCGATATTAGATCTTGCAACTTATCCAACGTATGACACAGTTAAAGTGATAGCCAAAGCATTAGAATCTGATGATGTTAAACAAGGACTATTAGACATACAAGAGTTTGCAGGAACTACAGGTGATGTGAGTTTCTCCTCAGATGGATCGGTAAGAATCAGAGAGAGTGCGTTTGTACTTCAAGATGGCTTTCCAGCGAAAGTCTAATTTTTTCTTTTTTTAATATAATCTAAGTAAATTCCTTCAGTAAATGAAACCATGGTATGATCATTAAAGACCATTAACAGTTCGTATTGATTTAGATGTTCTGAACAAATGTTTCGTATTGCAATTAATTGATCTTGGAACGCATCATGATCCTTTACTAATAGTTCTAATCGAAAATTCCAAGAGCCGAGAGTTTTATCTGCAAATAGAATTGTTTTATTCATTCTAAGAAACTGTTTAAACTTCTTTGCGAAATCTGTTGGAACCGTTTTTAAATTTAGTAGAAGCATATACCACAATAAATTAAGTTTGTTGTGTTCTATTACCGCCCTATATCCCCTAATTATTTTTTGTTCAAAAAGTTTCTTCATCCTGTAAGTTACAGCTTCAGGAGTTAAGCTTATCTTGTTCTTTTTTAATAACTTAGATATATTGACAACATTCATTCGCGCATCTCGTGAAATTATACGAAGTATTTCATAGTCCGTAGTGTTTATCTTTGCACGACTCATCTCAGGATGTAGTTCAATGGTTTCATCATGATGGTGTCTTTGATCTTCTTCTAATCCGTCTAGTGCAAGTTCAACCCCTTTGTATATCTCAACACCATTCAAAACTAAACGTTCTGCAACATTATCCTGAAACGCCTCAATCAATGTATTCAAATGAGAGTCAAATTCAACTCGGCTTCTTGAAATCATTACAAAGAAAATATCCCATTGCCCGCTAAGATTGGTTAACCATTTTATGTAGGGATTATTTTTTATTATCTTTAGAATTCTACTTTCGGTTTCTCTATTGAAATCTTTTAATCTAAGGTAAACTTGATAAGTTATGTAACCTAAAGCAGCAGTATCAACTAAAGTAATGTAATCTTTGATTAACCCCGAAGATTCTAAACGTTTTATTCTGTAGCTAACAACTTCCCTGCTTAAGCCAACTTTCTTTGCAATTGCAGAATCACTTTGTCTACAATTAGCCCAAAGTTCGTTTATTATTCTCTTATCCTTCAGATCTAAATTATGAGGCATATAATTGGTTAACTAAAAATAATATATAAATCTTTTTGTTTTTGTAAAAATATTGATCGCTTATTTCTAATAGCTGAAAAACATTGTTAATGATAGAAAGGTGTTTGGTTGACAGTACAGAAATTGGAGGTGTACCACATGTCAGACGCAGAAATATATTTCTTAGGTGTAAGAGGATCCATACCTGCACCATCTTGTAATCGGCTTGATGGCAGCGAGTTTCACACTTTAAGGTATGGGGGCAACACAACTTGTCTTTATGTAAAGACACCAAAAGGAAGACACCACATTCTTGATGCAGGTTCAGGTATAAGAGAATTAGGTTTGTACCTAGGAGAACATGAAAGTTTCAAAATGCCTGGCGATGGTAGTGATGTAGAAGGCAAAGAAGCTAACTTATTTATTAGCCATACACACTGGGACCACATACAAGGATTTCCATTTTTTAAACCCGCATATGCTAAAGGCAATCAAATAAATGTTTATGGACAAGCACAAATTACTGGAGATTTAGTTAAAGCAGTTACCAGTCAAACCGAACACCCAGAGGTACTAGCGAACATAGCTGGATGTCTCGAGGTCAACGGTGCGGGAATAAGGGAAGTTCTTGCTCGTCAACAAGAGTCAAGAACTTTCCCCGCACCTTTACAAATAATGGGCGGACTTGGCAAGTTTACTGATTTTATTCCAGGAGGGAGAATATACAACGATGATGAGATGATTGTAGGATCACATCTTATGAATCATCCAGGTGGTTGCGTATCTTATAAATTTAAAAAAACAGATGGAGGAATGTTTGTTTTTGCCACAGACTTTGAACCTGACTTTACTGATCACGATGAAAAGGTGATCGCATTTTGGACAGGAGCAAATGTTGTTTACGCAGATGGACAGTATGAAGATGATTCCAAAGTAATTCCATTTATGAAAACATGGGGTCACTCAACATATCAAAGGAATATAATTATGGCAGCGGAAGCAGGAATCGATCTGTTAATTTTGGGCCATCATGACCCTTTAGCAGATGATTCTTATCTGATGGCAATGGAAGATAGAGCCAAAGCCTATGCTAGAAGAACGAAAGCAGGATTAGACGTAATTGTAGCAAAAGAAGGCACACATATTGGTTTTTGAGACACTTGTGATTTTTTTGTCTCATTTCTTTATTCTTCTATACAATTTTGTTTATAAAGCTGTGATGCTTTATACCTTATTAGTGACAATAGAGTCACAGCTAGATGATAGTATAAACGAGGTATGAAAATGGCAGATGAACAAAACGTAAGCAAAGATGAACAAATCGGATTTCATAAAGGAGCACTAAGCACACTTGTAAAAGAAAGAGAAGAGATGAGTAAAATTCTTAGCATTGTTGAACAACTTATGCAAATGCATGTTAAAGCATTAAAAGAATTAGGCGTAGATTTAGAAGCTATGGCTAAAGAAGCACAAGCTGGTCAAGATAGTGCACCGAAAGGAGATGACAAACCTCTTGAGTCTGCATTAAAATAATTTTTTCCCGGGACAGAATTGTCCCAAGATTGATTAACAGAACACAATTTTGCTTTTAAACATTGATTGCCTATTATGGTTTGGTGGTTGAAAAAATACCATAGGAGGCAATTAAAATGTCAAGTTTAGATGATTTATTAAAAATTCGAACAGAAAAGGGTATGCTTGAAACACATTCAAAATATGTAAGAGCGGCTCAAAGTATAGACGAAGCAGCAGTTGCAAAAAAGGTGAATGAAGCGACTGAAGGAAAGTCAAATCCTCAGCAATATCTCGCAGCACTTGCCAGAGAATTCTACGGAAATCTAGGGCAAGAAGTGTCAGGAGATGACCAAGAAGTTGTTGGTGCATTGATAAGAGACACAGGTGGCGCAGGTTCTGGTGTGTACAAACACGTGCTTGGACAAATAAGTGCAGGTAAGTTTAGAGAAGCCAAAGAAACAATTGGTGCACAAGCTGCAGTATCACAAGGACAACAACAAGCTTCAATTATTGCAGAAGAACTAAAGAGTCCTGATAAGATAAAAGGAACTGTTGCAGAACTTAGACAAATGAATCCTGGATGGTCAGGAGTTTCGGATGAAGCAATGATAGTGGACTTCGATCGTTATGCAGGAGCTGCAGCTAAAGCCGGTGAAGCTTATAGCGATGTTGGAACGCCTAAAACATATGGTGCAGAAATACAAAAGTATGCAGCATAAATTTTTTATTTTATTAAAATGGAACAAGGATATGATTTAAGGAGATCGGAAGAGTTTTCCTTAGATGATTCTCTGAGTTCTGTTCCTCTTGGAGGTGCAACTAGTTTAAATGATTACAGCGATAGAAAAGCAGCAGAAGTTGCAAGATATTCTGAAGCAGGAAAACTTGGTGCGCAATTAGATGCAGGACAAAAAGGTATGTTAGAGTATCGAGCAGCGGCAGCACGTTCTGCAGTTGATTCTAAAGGATCAATTGATTCTAGATTGAGAGAAGTTGTAGGATTGCAAACAGACATGGATATTTTTTATGCAGGAATAGAAGCTAGATTGACTGAAGAAACATCTCCTAGATTTAGTTCTCTACAAGATGCGGAAGATCATGTTACTAAAACATATTTAATGAGAGAGTCTGCAAAGTATGCAGGTAATAAATCAGAGATTGCAAGAAAAAATGGATTAGATCGAAAAACAGTAGAAAGAAATCTTGACAAATATGATATAGATGCTAAATTATTTGATCCGGTTGCGATTAATAGAGCAGATGGCGATGAAAGAGATGCGCTACTCTATGCAAGAGATGAAGTGTTGAGAGAAGTTAGTGAAGCAGTAATGCCTTATGATAGTGAGAGTGTGAGAAAAGTTGTTAGTTCTGAGTTAGATGCATTGCGTGAAAGAAATCCTACATTGTATGACCAACTTAAACCTAAAGTTGAAGGTAAACTAGATGAAATTACTGCAACAGTTAATCAAGACCCTTACTTTGCGGGACAAAGTCCAAACTCTATGTTTTTAGAAGCATTGTACAAACCTACACTGAAGGAAGCTCAGCAGTGGGTGAGAGGTAAAGTTACAGAGGACGCTCTCGAAAGAAACAACGGAAACTTTGGTAGAACTGCAGAAGAATTAGATGTTTCGGAAAAAACAGTTAGAAGAGTTGCAAAACAACACCAAACTACTTTAGCCGAGATGCAAGATGTTTATGCGATGTACGTTGTACAAGGGAGACCTAGCGTAGAACAAGTAAGAAGTGATGAAGGATTTGTGCGAGATTTGCATGCAACAGTTAGAGCAGAAACGGTTGCGCCTTCATTTGTAGACATCAAACCAGCAGACGATGGTCGAACGTGGCAAGTCGTCAATAAAAGAGCCGCGTAATTCTAGGACAAATTATCCCCAACATGTTATTGTAGTTCTTAATTTTCTTTTTAAGTATAGTTGTCTTAATGATTAATAGGTGGCAAGGAAGTCACACTAACTATTAAGGTGATAATTATGGCAAGTTATGCAGGAGATACATATGGAAAGAGTGGTGATTCGAAGAATGATTATGTAGGACAAGTTATGAACGATTATGGAATTGGAAGGGAAGAGGCAGAAAGTATGGCATTAGGACTAATGATGAGACGCCCGTACGAGAATCCCGTAGGTATGCCCGCCTCACATGGAATGATGATGGGAGGACCCATGAATTTTACTTCATTCCCTCAATATGGCAATCAAATGGCGGGTCCCAGAATGCCTTCAATATATGGAGGACAAAGTCAACAAGGCGGAGGATTAACAGGAATGCTTCCTGAATTAATGGCAGCATATGGTGATCATTCGCTTAAAGCCACAGTAGATGTATATGCTCCAGGAAGTGAAGAGCCAACCGCATCTTTAGAAATAAAGTATACACCAAAGTCTGGAGAATCTAGCGACTCCTCGGCGAATTAATTAAAAACCAGAATACCCACATCACCTTTGAGCTCACCAGTTAGGACATTATCGTTATAGAGCTCTAAGTGATTTCTGGTTATTATTTTTATTTTATTAGACATTTTAAGAAGAGTGAAAATTCTATTAGGAGATGTTAACATCACGTCAGTGTAATGGATAGTGTTTTGTTCTGTTTTTGTGTTTTTTATAACATGAACTCCGGTCTCATCATCGTAAATAATCACCGTGCAAAGTTCTTCTTTTGTTTTCCTTGCAAGATCAGGGTTGTGTTTGGTCAATACATCTAAAATCTTTTGTGAGAGAGCGATAGATTCTTGGCAATTAAAAGAGTGAGGGAAGTGACTGATCAATCTGTAGTCAAAGAAATTTAAAGATATGTTTAATCTCCAGTCAAGACTTTCTGAGTTTTTTAAAGTTAATAGAGTATAATCATCGTGCATTTTGGCGGCTTCTTCATAATGTTTAATGAAAAAATCAATGCAGCACGCAGGATAACCTAGAAGCTCTCCAAAAGTTTTGTGATCTAAAGCGACTTCCGCGTCTTTTGCTTTTATTGCATCGGTCTTTTGTTTAGAAATGTATACAAAAAAACCTCCTTTCAGAGGAGAATTGGTAGGCATCATCATTGCCTTACCATCTTGTGTTTTTACGAACTTAAAGTCAGATGTTATTAATGCCAGATTATTGGTCCTGCAGAATGCAGTTAGTTTATCTAGTGTTTTGTCTTCAATCTCAATTCTACAAACAGGTTTTATATCTTCAAAAACCAGAAGCATCTCTATTGCAAAGATTTTTCTTGGAAGTAGTTGCATTAGTTCATTAAGAATCATAATAATTACCTACAATCATATACAAATATTCGTTCACCAGGGAAGTCGTAACTTTTCTTTAATTTGAAATGAAGAGGAAGATATAGTGCACTGTACACAATTAGCAATCCTTTAAACTCTGTACGAATTTTCTTACCAAGACCTTCTTTGAATGGTTTGTCCGGGTGAATAAACAGAACATCATACTTCGAAAGATCAATTTTTAAAAAATCATCACGTATGAAGTTGGCTCTTAATCTTAAATTCTTCATAAGATAAATACTTCTTTCATGGAGATCTTTATCATGCTCCACCCCGCTTGCTTTAGTGTAAAGTGAAGCCAGAAGTGTGATTCGTCCATCGCCAGAACCGAGATCAAGAAAACTTTTGAATTGTTTAAGATTTAAATCGTTGAAGACTTCATTAGTATCATCTAAATGCGAAGGACCAAAAACTCCTTTTTGCGTGTCAAATATAGGGAGCTTGCCTTTTCGTAAAAGTTCCTTGAATTCCTTTTCGTAAACTTCCTTTATTAAAGATGTGGACGTCATGATAAACATGATTCTTTATTTTTATTCTAGAGGTACTCCACTCCAGAACGGGGCGCCAAGATATTCTTGACTTGGAGCGTATCCTCCATAAACAAATTGAGGAGGTTGTGCTTGACCAAAGTAAGACTCTCTAATAGTTGTCCAGGAGTTTCCTGCAGCAGATGCAGACGGGCCACCTGGTGCAAAACCAGTAACCGAACTACCAAAGTAAGCCCATGCGTCTCCCAATTGTCTCATTTGCCCTCCAGGCGCAGCATAACCTTCAGAGATTAATGTTCCACTGTAACCTTTTTCTTTAAAGTATTCAGCAGCTTCTCTCACAGGATGAATACCGCCACCCACAGGCAGATTAGCATGTCCTCTTCCAAAACCGTCAGCTAAATGTAGATGACCAACAACACCGCTATCGGCCATTTCTTCTGCTACTTTCTTGTACCATTTGTTAAATCTTTTGTCAGTTTGTTCTTGAGATTCACCAGTATTTGATTTGAAATGTTTTCTCCACAAACCTAAATGTTCAGTATCAAAAGTTGCTTTGATGTGTTGAGAAGCTTCTCTTTTTGCTTGATCTGCAGACATACCCCACTCTGTTTGAAGAAGCTCCGTCATTCGAGTTCTAGATTTTTTTACTAATTCTATCATTTCGTTAGGATGGGCACCATATCCCATCTCAGGAAAAATATTTTCTGGAGCTACAAACATGTTATTATTGAGTTTTTTAGCTTTTGTCGTATTCATAGCATAGATTCCTAACCTTGCGAAAGAATCAGTACTCTTTTGCAAACCATATTCATCGATAGTGGTTACATCATCTACGAGTTGCTTAAGTTTATGAGCATTCTTTCTTCCAGACAACGCAATCTCTCTAGCGTAGGCAATAGATTTCTCGTTCTCAGTGATTTCTTCTTCTAAATATTTAACAGGATCTTTAATATCTGGAGGAACTAGATTTCCATAAGTTCTACCATCAGGAACCATTACTTGATGTCTCCAACGCTCATCTTCAGGCACATCCTCGTAAAGTTTCTTATAATTTGAGAGCGCATCAAGAAGCTTAGTTCTTCGATCCATAGATTTCTTATACATATTTTCATATTCTTGAGCTTGACCTAAAACATGTTCTGCTTCCGCAGTTTGTTGTAAACTAAAAAATTCTTTTGCAGCTTCACCAGTATTCTTAAAATCTTTTCTGAAATCGGAGAATGTTATTTTATCAACCATCATATCTCCTCGATCGTTTCGCTTAATGTCGTAAACTTCCTCACCAAAAAAATCTTTTACTATCTCCCCATCAGGTCGCTTAACAGGTATTTTGTTCCCGTTAGCATCTTTTTTGTACAAAGGTCTCCAGATCTCTTCATCCTCTCGAACACTCTTTATCAAATTACCAGTCTTAGGATCAACTAAATGGTGTACAGCCTTCTCTTCTTCATTAATGTGTAGTTCGAATTGTCCGTCCCATTTATCATACATAGAACGAGGAAATTCTCCCGTGTGTACGACAATCGCACCACCGTCAGAAATATCTGCTGAGAAGTCCATTGTTTTTTTAACTTCATTCATGGATTGTTCTCTTTGTGCTTCAGAGAAACCTTGTTGTCCTAAACCTGAAACGTTACCAATTTGTGATGGAGTGTGAACACTGATTAACTTAACACCAGATACTTGAGCAATTTCTTTTAATTCTTGTCGGTCCTGCATTGAAACAGCATCAGAGCCTACACCCGGTTCTCCTTGATAAATACCACCAGAAAGTTCTACTTGCGATGCACCTGCACGAATAGCAGCATGCAAATTCGCTTTAAAGCCACCTTTGTCTGCGATAGAAGTACCAATTTCGTCAGTTGCAAAAATGGGTTTTTCAATCTTGTGTTCACTAGGTAAAGGGGAGACAGTCCCAGTTCCAGAACTCATAGGAAAATAATCCCGGTCCATTGAATGTGCGTAATTAAATTGCATTTTAGTCTTCAGTCCATTTTCTTCGTTTATAGCCCATGGACTCCAAAGCTTTTCTTGATTCTAATAAAGTGTCTACAACTTCACCTGCAACGTCCGTGCTATATTTTTGTGCAAGATAGGTCGCCGCAGCAATATTATCCTTCGCTTCATGGTAAAGTTCTTGATCCTCATCAGTCCAACTTTCTTTATAGGTAAGTTGATTGAGGGTTTCTTGTTGACTGGCCAACTCGTTGATTTCGCTGAAAGAGTGTTTATATTGTGGACCGCCGTCTTGTTGTTGAGTTTTTTCTTGCGCAACTCTTTCCTCGAGATTTTCTCCTTCAACAGGTTTGTCGGAAGCTTTCTTCTTTTCAATCTTCAGTTCTGCTTCAGCTTCTTCTAAAATTTCTCGAATCTTTTTGTTTTCTTCTTGCCGTATTTCCGCTTCACTTTCTTGGGAAAGTCGTTTTGACTCAGCTTCTTCCTTTTTTCTTTTTTGCTCTAACTCTTTTAATCTCTTTAATCGCTCCTCAGGAGGGAGCTTTTTCAAATCTTCAAGTTCTCCCATCGATAATTACCATTGAACCATACGGTGTGCCTTCTTGTAATTCTTATAAAGTACGTGAGTTAAAGACATGGAAACACCAGTTGCACTTTTTTTGCTCTTTCCATCTTTGAATTTGTCCTGTTTGCTCGCTTTAGGTTTTGAATCTCCCGCCGGAACAAAGGCGTGAAAAATATCTCCAAATCCTTTGAATATAGATAGGAATGGATCAAGGCCTGATGGTGGTTTTGATGGTCCAACATCAGGAGGTCTGTCTACTTTTTCTCCAGCCTCTTCTAAATACTTCTTAAGTTCATCACCAAATTCATCAAGCACAGATTTTAATGAATCGTCGATGGTACTCAACATCTCCAAGTCTTGTTCCTTTCTATACAAAACATAATTATTAACTTCTTCTTCAGTCCAAACATACGATCTTATCTGCATGTTAAGTCTTCCAACATGTATCGGACCTTTAGCTTGATAGTTGTCTGGTTGATGATAACCCATGGATGGTGCAGCAATAAACTCGAAAGAGCACAAAACCGCAGGCATGAATTTTCCCATCTTAGGATTTAACGCTACAAACTCAAGTTCAATTAATGCGTTCTCAAAAGCGTTAACCAAATTAACATCATCTTCCGAAGTTTTCCTCATGCTTAATGATCTTACGTTCCTCAGATATGGACGTACCCACGAAATGTACATCATAATAATATCATAATGTTGTCTTAAATATTTTAGTTGAAATCGTCGTCTGGCTTGTAATTCTTTGTGAGTCAGTTTTTTCCAGTTTAAGTATGCAGTAAGTTTTCTTTTTAGTACTTCTTTTACCTTCTCATTAAATTTTAAAGCATTAACTCTAGAGGTTACTTGCTCAATTTTTGTAACGTGAGTCTGATAAAACAAATCAGGCAGAGTTGCAAAGCCCAGTTGTGTTGACATACCTAATACGGAACCAGGATTTTTACTTCCACCTTCAACTAAAGTTATCCAGTAATCTTTAAGTGTGATGTCGGCAGCCTCAAACTCTTTAGCGTTGCCTGAGTTTATCAGCGTATAATACATGAGTCTCTCATCAAGAACTCTCATTTCTCTTACAATCTGGAAAAGATCTTTCACCAATTTTCCAATTGTGGCTAAGTATTGTTGAACTCTATCTTGTTGAATAGAAAGTCTTTGCTGTGCTTGTCCCCAAAATGAACTATTTTCTGATGCGGAGAACACATCTTTAACTTTCTTAGCAATAGGAAAACCCAAATCAACTCGCAAATGATTAAGAACCCAAAAGTATGATTCTTCCATAGACATAGAATATGTTTGATAGGTTAAGCTGTATCTTCCAAGTGGTTGAGGATAGTCAGTTTCGTAAGGTTTTGCAAGTCTTGAGTGCCAGGCATCCATCTCATTCTTAAATCCATATTTATCTAAGAGTGCCTTACCAGCTTTCAGCTCATCACCGTACTTCAAATCTAACATTGTTGACCTCTTTTATTATGCCTTTAACGTCCCTAAAGGCAATATAGGGAAATTCTTTTTAAATAGTTTTTGATGATTGATGGACATTTCTGTCCTTTATCACTTTTGTAACACCACAACAAAGCCCACCTTATGAACCAATTTTGCTCTGGTTTTTTCAAGTAATTCATCAAAAGTTGCTTTTTTGGTTTTTGTATCAAAAGCACCGCTGAGGAATTTTATCTTAATCAGCTTTCTTTTGTTTAATTGTAACTTAATCTCAGCTAAAGCTGTATCAGTTAAACCATTTCTTCCAATTCTAACGACCGGATCTAAATGATGATAATTTGTAGTATTGAGTTTAGTTACCATGGTGGTTCCTCCTAGGGTGCGCGTGACCCAATCTTAATCTTTTCTTTAATTCTGTTATGTGATTTAGCTTGTTATTAAGTATTTTTGTAACATCCGCAGTTAAATCTTCCAACAATACCGATACGTGCTCGGCACCAAGGAAATGGGGTAAGATCACATAGTCCGCACCTAAATTGTACATATCAAGTGCTTGATCCATATCATCAGATGTAACAAAAATCATACTCTTCTGATTCTTAGCTCTTGCAGTCTTTAGTAGTAGTTTATTATAGTTGGCATTTGGTACTGTTGAGATTATTATCTTTGCATCTTTGAAATCTAGTCGAGATATGGTATCAATATCACCAAGGTCTCCGTACATACAGGGTACTCTTCTGTTTCTTAATCTTTTGATCACATCAGGATTGTAGTCCACCACGATAAAACTTTTTCTCATGTGTTTTAATTTCTTGAAAATGCTATAACCAATGTTATCGTAACCACAAAGGATAACATCAAATGTTTTTTTGTGAGGTATGTAATCTAGCCTGCTCTCCCTACTAATTATGTTAAATATTGAGAGCACAGATGAAAACTTGTTGTATATGAAATTATTAAACTTGATGAAATATGAAGTTAAGGCTATGGTTATTATTGTTAACAAAGTTACCAATGAAAACAGATCATGAGATATATGACCAAATTCTAAGCCAATGGCTACAATAATTAATGAAAACTCACTAACTTGTGCTAATGACATCCCTGAGAAGAACGAAGTTCTTTTACTAAATCCAAAGAAGCTTGTTATCACCATGATAACTAGCGGTTTTACAAATACAACCGCGATCGTAAATATCACTAATGGAAGAATGATCGATGAAAAATCAACCATCATGAAATTTAGCCCTAGTGAAACAAAAAATAATATTGCGAAGAAATCTCTTAATGAAGTTACCCTTGATATTATTTCCAAATTATACGGTAAGTTACCTAGCGCAACTCCTGCCACGAATGCTCCAATAATTATTGAGAATCCCATATAATGAAAAATAAATGCAAAAAGAAAACAAATGCTTATTGACATCAAGAAAAGAAGTTCTCTCGACGATGCAGCAAACTTGAACACATAAGGAAATGCATATTTAGAAAGTAATATGGTTACTACAGTAATTGCTAATGCTTTTATTATAAATAAAGGAATTACCAGTCCTCCCGAGAACTGACTTAATGATGTTAAGATTAAGATTAACAAAATTGCAATTATGTCTTGCACTAACAAAATACCAATAACAATTTTCCCATGAAGTGTGTTTAGTTCTTTTTTATCTGCAAGAAGTTTAATGGCAACCATCGTGCTGCTAAAAGTGACTATCAAACCTAAGTACATTGCTTGAATCTGAGAATACATCATCATCTGCGCAACAAAATAGCCAATCATGAAAACAGAGAATGTTTGCAATGCGCCCCCTATTCCGGAAACCCATCCAACGCTTCTTAATTTCTTCAACTCAAGTTCTAATCCAACTAAAAACAATAAGAATGCTATACCTATTTCCGATAAAGTTGAAATTAATTCAGTATTTGTTATGAGTTGCAAACCAGGACCAATAATAACTCCAATGATAATGTAAGCAGGAATCTTGGGTTGTCTAATAATCTTAGAAATGGTTGCACCAATAGTTGCAAGTATGATTACAAGTCCAATCTCAAAAAATATGTTCATAATTTCACCTGTTTTAACAGCTCATCTGTTTTTTGAATTGTTATCTTATTATCTTTTATGATTAAAACTAGCTTAGTTCCTTTGTTAATGCTCATAGAACTACGTACATCTTTAGGTATGCTGATTTGGCCTTTCTCGCTCACCACTACCGTTTTTATGTCTTGCATCTTTGTAAGATTTATTTTACTTGTAAGAAGAGTCTTACTAGTATTTAAAGGTTTTTGAATAGAATGCAGCAAATATGCCTAAAAATACATAATTAGAATTATTTCTTAATCTCAACATTGGCAGGTGGAAGAGCTCGGACGATATCGTCAACCTCTCCGCCAATTTGTTTCTTTATTCTTTTTGCAAGATCAGAAGTTTTTAGTTTGCCACCGGCTTTTAGTTCTACACTCTTTACAGTATTCTTCTTTACCGCAGCAGCAGGACCACACATGATCGCACCATCTTCCATAGAACCAATGGCCAAACCAAATTCAGGAGAAATATAATTAGTTTTCCCTCGAATCATAAAAGAACCTTTTGTTAAATATTCTCCAGGCTGCGCCTCCTTACTTACTTGATCAGGATTAACCCAGAATACTTTTGAAGTCATTAAACCAAGCTTTAGTGCTCGAGAAAACATGAATGTCGCATTAGATGTTTCTTGCAAAGTGGTTTCACCAACTTCTTTACCTTCTGCTTTAACTGTGAAGAATGGAGAACCAGACATGTCTGTGTGAAACACAACATCTTTTGGCTCTGTATGTTTTTTCACAATGATTTCATTTGTAGTCGCATCTCTACCACCAAGAACTAAAAACCCTTCGCTTGAAACAAACCATCTAAACTTTTCATACCAATGAGGTTTACGTTTTACTTTTTTCTCTTCTTTAACTTGCTCTTTTTCATACTTTACTTTTTCTGACTCTAACCGTTTCTTTGCTCGCTCAACAGATTCAGTCGCACCTTTCATTTTTTTCTTAGCAACCTTCACCTTATCAAAATAGATCGAAGCATTTTGATTTACGTTCTTCGTAATGTCGAGCGTTATTTTAACCATAGAAGTAGTTTATTATATTGTATTAATAAAGATAGCGTAAAGTTTAGCAGGCAGGAATGTCTGTAAACTCTTGAGCAGCACTAGAACAAGGCTTGCCACCAACAACAGGAGTTATCTTTGCGTACTTTATTGCACCTAATTCTTCAGAGTTATAGGGTTCTTTGAAAAAATTGGCTTCAGCTTTAGGGATTTCTTTATCACAGAACAAAGTCTCCGGTTCTTTGGTGTTTTCACCCATCACAAAAATCTTCAGACTGCTTATAGTGGATGATCCAACAGATTCGACCACCATTTCTAAATCAGAATCTGATAAGCTGTAGCATAGTTGTCTTTGACCTGCGATAGATACTATTTTGAAAGCAGCACCATCACAACCGTTGCCGTTTGCAATTGGTTTTTTTTGCTCAAATTCAACACCTTTCTTAGAAATATAATCCTTTCCAACATTCATGACAATAGCTCCTAATGCGATTGCAAATAAAATTAATAAAATCGTAGCAACAAGCGGAGAAACTGCCCTTTTATTGAAAATCCTTGGCATTAGCTAACCTCTTTTTAAAGTTAAAATGATGTTTGATCTTATTTAAATGTTACTGTTGACATTCTGTTAATATTATAGCACTATGCTGATGAAGCTACCTGCACAGATAGTTACTACGAATGCAATAAAAAATGATGGCACAAACGGTATGCCTTCTTTTACAAGAACTTTTTTAATTTTTAGTTTTTTTATCTTAGCAATCTGTTCTTCCGTTAATCCTAAATCTTTCTTAGACGCAATAAGTTTACCTTTATGTTTAATGTCTTTAACAATCCAGTCTCCTAATGTTAATTTATTTGGTTTTAGCCAGACGTGCATACAACTTTTCTCGACCGCGTGCGTGAATGCAAACAGCGAATACATTAGTGGAGCCATGATTGCGAGCAGAATAAAGAATAATTTGAGCAAAGGTTCTTCAATAATAAATACTACAACAATAAGTGCAATAAAGATTGCCATCGCAATAAAAAACATAACTTTAGTTTTATGAAATATTTTCTTGAATTCTTTATTGAATTCTTTTCTGTTTAATAATGCTTTAACAATAGCAAATAAGAAGCCCCATAGTGCTCCAAAGAAAACTACGTTGACTATGAAATGAAGTAATAAAGGAATATCTAATACAATAGGAATACCAACTAATGCGCCAAGCGCCATAAGCATTTTACTATCCCCGCCACCCCATTGTCCCGCATAGAACATTATTAATGCTAAAATGAAAAATGCTATGAATCCTGCAGCACCTTCAACCAAAGGCATGTAGTCCATAGTAACAAGTGATAGAATTAATCTGTAACCAATTGCAAATGATAGTAATCCGAAATTGAGTGTGTCAGGAACTTCTCGAGTTTTAAAATCAATTAAACTAGCTATAAGTAGAAAACATAATGCGACCGCAAGCGGTAAGCTCTCAACACTCATGTTTGAAAATCTGTTTAAGGCGTATATAAACTTTGTTGGCAGATTACTTTATTTTTGCCAAAAAAAAGGTTTTAAGAGAAAGATTTATAAAGCAAATTATGTTAAAGTGACCCAAATAAAGCTTTTAAATAAAAAAAGGGGTGTGATTGAATGATATCAGAGTTTGCATATTCTATTGCAGATCCGCTAACACAGTTCGGTATTGCGACTGTGAAAGCACTGCCTGGCATTGTAGTGGCGATAATAATATTGCTAGTTGGCTGGTTAGTAGCATGGATCTTGGGCTTCATAATTAAGAATGTTCTTCTTAAAATTGGCCTAGACGCAGGAATGAAAAAAGCAGGAATTGGAACTGCTTTAGGAAAACTTAGCTTGTCCAAATTACTTGGGCTAATTGTTAAGTGGTTCGTATTCCTAGTGTTTTTGGGAGAAGCTGTATCTCAACTTCAGTTGGGAAGTTTGTCTTTGTTCTTAGACAGTTTAGTAATGTGGCTACCTAATTTAGTGGTTGCGTCTTTAATTGTTATTTGCGGTTTGATCGTAAGTGATTACGTAACTTCAAGAATTAAAGCAGCTAAATCTAAGAGAGGAGATTTGTTTGCGAGTGGAGTTTACTATGTGATTATGATTTTGGTTGTGCTTATTGCACTTAATCAAATCGGAATCGACATAAGTTTGCTTACCGACATCATCAAATTGTTCTTCGGAGCACTATTCTTGGGACTTGCAATAGCTCTTGGAATTGGATTTGGTGGCGCACTTAAAGGCAACGCAGCTAAATGGCTTAAAAGGTTTAAATAAGCCTTTTTTTCTTTTTTATTTTACTTTTTTCTTATTTTTCTTAATCCGATAGTTATATAAAGAGCTCATTTTTTCTAGAGAGTATCCTTAATGATTTATGACGGCGACTGTAAAGTTTCCTGAAGGAAAGGATGGGCTATTTTAGTCTATTATTTCTGAATCGATTAAAGGGTAGATGATATACTCATAAAAAAGCTAAATGAGGAAAAAATAAAATGAGCGAATTAAACGAAAAAGCACTTGAAGCAATCGAAGTGGCTAAGTCCACTGGAAAGCTAAGGAAAGGTACCAATGAGGTAACTAAGGCTCTTGAAAAAGGAGACGCCAAATTGGTTGTTTATGCAAAAGATGTTTCCCCTGCGGAAATCACAATGCACTTACCAGTTCTAGCAAAGGAAAAATCAATCCCTTGTATAGAAGTTGCATCCAAAGACGAACTTGGAGCTGCAGCAGGATTACCTGTTAAGACAGCAGCAATTGCAATTGTAGTAGAAGGCGAAGCAAAGAATCTGATCAAGGAGATCTCAGAAGAAGCTGGAAAGGAGTGATTAAAAAATGGCACAGAAAGTGGTATCCAAGAAAGGCTCAGCAGATGAGGGCAAGAAAGGATCCGTAGGATTTTCGCCAGCAGTTCCAGCTAGTGTTGAAGAGATTATTGGAAGAACAGGTGCAAGAGGAGAAGCTACACAAGTTAGATGTAAAATTCTCGACGGCAGAGACAAAGAAAAAATAATCCGAAGAAACGTCAAAGGACCTGTTAAATTAAAAGACATTCTTATGTTGAGAGAAACAGAAATTGAAGCCAGACAACTTGGTCGTGGTGGGAGGAAGTAAGAATGGTTACTTGTTCATTTTGCGGACTGGAAATCCCAAGAGGTTCTGGATTAATGTATGTTAAAACAGACGGAAAAGTTTTTCATTTTTGTTCAAGAAAATGTGAAAAAAATATGATTGTACTAAAGCGAAAGCCTAGAGAAACAAGATGGACTAACGAGCACAATGCAGTTAAGAAAGTTTTGATCGCATCTAAGGAAGAAGCTAAATTAAAAGAGGGTAAGAAAGAATGAGAGAGAAAAGCTTAGTCTTGATAAAGCCAGACGGAGTCCAAAGAGGACTAATCGGAAGAATCATGCAAAGATTCGAAGATGTTGGCTTGAAGATGGTTGGTATGAAAATGGTTTGGGTAGACAAAGAGTTTGCTAAAGAACATTATGCGGCTCACGTTGACAAACCGTTCTATCCAGGACTGGAGTGTATGATTACAGAAGGTCCAGTTGTTGCAATGGTTCTTGAAGGATTACATGCAGTAGAGCAAGTTAGGAAAATGGTCGGAAAGACTGAACCTAAAAGCGCAGAACCTGGAACTATCAGAGGAGATTTTTCACAACACTCTTACGCATATACAGATGCTAAAGGAATCGCAATAAAGAACTTGATTCACGCATCAGGAAATGTTGAAGAAGCGAATGCAGAAGTTGCTCTTTGGTTTAAAGAAGGAGAAATGCATGACTACAAGACAGTACACGAGAAACACGTGTTTTAAGATATCGTAACTCATTTGGAGGATTGAATTAAATGGCAGAAAAGATGGTTGATAGGGTAACTCGAATTATGCAGCACCCTACTGAAATTAGAAATATTGCAATCTGTGCACATATTGATCACGGAAAGACAACTCTTTCCGACAACTTGTTATCCGGAGCTGGTATGCTTTCAGAAGCACTAGCTGGTAAAGCTTGCGTTCTAGATTTTCACGAAGACGAGCAGACAAGAGGAATTACAATTGATTCAGCAAGTGTATCTATGGTTCATAAGTTTGATGATAAGGAATATTTGATTAACCTTATCGATACTCCAGGTCACGTTGACTTTGGAGGAGACGTAACTCGAGCAATGAGAGCAGTAGATGGTGCAGTAGTACTTTGTTGTGCTGTTGAAGGTATTATGCCGCAGACAGAAACTGTATTGAGACAAGCTCTTAAGGAAAGAGTTAAGCCAATATTGTTTATCAATAAAACTGACAGACTGATGAAAGAACTTCAGTTAACTCCTGAAATGATGCAGGAAAGATTCGTCAAGACTATTGATGAAGTTAACAAGTTGATTGTTTCTATTGCAGAAGAAGGATATGGTTCTAAATGGCAAGTAAGTGTTAATGATGGTAGCGTAGTATTCGGTAGTGCGTTTCACAACTGGGCTATGAGCGTTCCTTACATGCAGAAAAAAGGTTTGTCATTTAAAGATATAATTGATGCATACCAATCAGGTAATGATGATGACTGGAAAGCACTAGGTAAAAGAGCACCTTTGTATGAGGTTTTACTTAACTCAGTTATTGAGCATTTACCAGATCCAGTAGTATCTTCCGATTACAGAATACCAAAACTATGGAAAGGAGATGTTGAGACTGAAGACGGTAAGTCACTAAAGGCGTGCAATCCTAAAGGTCCTTTGTACTTTTGTATAGTAAAAGTAGTAGTTGATCCTCAAGCAGGAGAAATTAGTTCTGGTAGATTGTTTAGTGGTACTATGAAGAGAGGTACTGAGGTTTATCTTAACACAGCCAAACATAATGGAAGAGTACAGCAAGTATTCATCTACAATGGATCAAAGAGAGAAATTGTTGATAACGTACCTGCCGGTAACATCATTGGTATCAGCGGTGTAAAAGGTTACCCTGGTGAGACAATCACAGTTGGCGAAGCAGAACCGTTTGAAGAGTTGAGTCATATTTTTGACCCAGTAATCACTAAGTCTATTGAAGCTAAAAAGGCAAGCGACTTGACAAAGTTGCTAGATGTACTTAGAATGGTTGCAAAGGAAGATCCAACTATCAAAATAAACATCAACGAAGAAACTGGAGAGCACTTAATGTCTGGTATGGGTGAGTTGCACCTTGAGATAATTGAGAACAGAATTAAATCAGAAAAAGGTGTTGAGGTAATAACTGGTTCTCCTATTGTTGTATACAGAGAAGCAGTTTATGCAAAAAATCCACAAGCTGCAGAAGGTAAGTCACCTAATAAACACAATAGACTATACTTTACTGTTGAACCTATGCCTGAAGAACTTAAAGAAGGTATTAAATCTGGTTTGATTCCAAATGGAAGAGTAAAGAAAAAGGATAACAAGTTGTGGGAAGCTCTTTCTGAATGTGGCTTGGATAGTAAAGCTACAAGAAAAGTTAGAGATGTATTCAACGGTAACATGTTTATCGATGACACTAGAGGAGAAGTTCACATCGGAGAAATTATGGAATTAGTTCTTGATATGTTTGAAGATGTTATGAACAACGGTGGACTAGCAAGAGAACCATGTGTTAACATGTTAGTAAGACTAACCGATACAAAATTACACGAAGATGCAATCCACAGAGGTCCAGCTCAAATGTACCCTGCTGTAAGAGAAGGTATCAGAGAAGCTATCAGAAATGCTAAACCTGTACTTTACGAACCGATTCAAACAATGGTATTTGAATCACCAGCAGAATTTATGGGAGAAATCTCTAAGTTGATCTCAAACAAAAGAGGTCAGTTGTTGGATATGCAGCAAGATGGTGATGAAGTTACCGTCAAAGGTAAACTACCAGTAGCAGAAATGTTTGGTATGAGTGGAGATCTTAGATCCGCAACAGGCGGAAGAGGTAATTCATTTGTTCAAGACCAGGTATTTGAAAAGCTACCTGACGAACTTCAGAAAAAGATTATTGGTCAAATTAGGTCCAGAAAGGGCTTGAGTGAGAACCAATAGAATTGGAGTAATATAGGCTCTGAATACCGATAACCTTATAAGTAAGCAGTTTTAGCTAAGGCTTACCTTGGGCGCTTAAACGGCGTTGAATGGGTCTTAGCGAATTTCGCTTATAATTGGGGGTAAGGGATCATAATTCACACCCTTCAGAGTCATTAAATAAAAGGTGGAGGATATAACACAAAATGGCAAAAGAAAAAACACACGTAAATATTGTCTTCATTGGACACGTTGATCACGGAAAATCAACTACTGTAGGTAGATTACTATTCGATTCAGGAACTATCGATGAGACTACTATGAGAAAGCTGAGAGAAAAAGCAGCTGAACTAGGTAAGTCTGGTTTTGAGTTCGCATATACTATGGACAACTTGAAAGAAGAGAGAGAAAGAGGCGTAACTATCGATCTAGCTCACAAGAAGTTCGAAACTGATAATTATTACTTTACTGTAATTGATGCACCAGGTCACAGAGACTTTATCAAGAACATGATTACTGGCGCAGCACAAGCAGATGTTGGTGTTTTAGTTGTAGCAGCTAACGATGGTGTTAATGCACAAACTAAAGAACACGTATTTTTGTCTAAGACTCTTGGTGTTAGTCAAATGATTATCGCAATTAATAAGATGGATATCTCTGGTGTAGACTACTCCGAAGATAGATACAAAGCAGTTGTTGCTGAAGTTACTACTTTACTTCAATCTGTAGGATACAAAACAGACACAATTCCATTTTTAGCAATCGCATCTCTAAAAGGAGATAACATTGTAACTAAGTCTGATAAAATGCCTTGGTATACTGGTAAAACTTTGATGGAAGCTATGAATGCTGTCAATCCACCAGACAAACCAACAGGACTTCCGTTAAGACTACCTCTACAGGATGTATACAGTATCACTGGAATCGGTGTTGTACCTGTTGGAAGAGTTGAAACTGGAATCATGAAGGTTGGCGATAAGATTGTTGCTGTACCTGGAAGAGAAGGTAAAGGTGTAAAGGGCGAAGTTAAATCTATCGAGATGCATCACGAACAACTTAAGCAAGCTGAACCTGGAGACAACGTAGGTTTCTCCGTTAGAGGTATCGGTAAAAAGGATTGTGCAAGAGGAGATGTTCTTGGTCATGAGAGCAATATCCCAACTGTAGCAGAAGAGTTTACTGCACAAATGGTTGTATTGAACCACCCAACTGTAATCACTGTTGGTTATACTCCAGTATTCCACATCCATACAGCGCAAGTTGCATGTCAAGTAGTGGCAATCAAACAGAAACTTAATCCAGCAACTGGTGAAGTTCTAGAAGAGAATCCAGACTTTATCAAAAATGGCGACGCAGCTATTGTTACGATTAAGCCAATGAAACCATTGTGCATAGAGACACAGAAGGAAATTCCTCAAATGTCCAGGTTTGCAATCAGAGACTCAGGTGCTACTGTTGCAGCAGGTATGTGCATTGAGTTAAAGAAAAAAGAACTTTAAGTTCTTTATTTTTTATTTTATTTTCATAGTAAATTACATTTATTGTGTGGTAGGCCCGAAGAAAAATGCAGAAAGCAAGAATAAAATTAGCAAGTACTAATATAGAAACAATTAATGAAGTTTGCGACTACATTAATAACATTGTCGAGAAGACTGGTGTAGACATCAAGGGTCCCATTCCTCTTCCTACTAAAAAGTTAAAGATAACTACTCGTAAGTCTCCTTGTGGTGACGGAAAGGCTACATGGGAGAGATATGAGATGCGGATACACAAGAGATTGATTGATCTTGGTATTGATGAGAGAGCTCTTAGGTTAATAATGAAAGTACCTATTCCTGAGGGATTGAACATCGAGATTGAGATGATTGATAACTAATTATCCTTCTTTTGACAATAAATTTATAAGGTAATTAGCTTGAGCTTTATAATATAGATAAATGCTGCCGTGGCACAATCTGGTACTGCGCGGGACTGGAAATCCCGTTTCCTCCGGGATATCCCGGTTCAAATCCGGGCGGCAGCGTTGTAACATCAATCGAACGCCGTCTTTTGGCCACAAGTTGTGGCTAAAGACTTTTATTCGATTAAGACTCATTCTATGCTGGAGGAAAAATGGAAAAAAAGCTAGATATCCATAACTACCAGAAACGTTTGGAAAATACTCTTAGATTTATTGAAAGGTCTAAGATTTCTGAGAAAAATAAGGAGCTAATAATGAGCTTCAGAGATGAACTAGTACTTCAGGGTTTAAGCCTTGCAAGGGTTGAAAGATATCTTAGCTTATCTAGAATCATTGCTGAGAAAATCAACATAGATTTTGATAAAGCTAAGATTGAAGACTTAAAAAGATTTGTCGGCGAGATACAACAAAGAGAGGATTACTCACCCTGGACAAAACAGTTGTACAAAGTAACTTTAAGAAAATTCTACAAATGGATGAAGCAAACAGAAGAATATCCTCCGGAGGTAAGTTGGATTAAAATTAATGTTAGTAAGTCAGAGAAAAAGCTTCCTTCCGAAGGAGAATTGCTCACTGAGAACGAAGTTAGACAACTAATAAATTCAACTAATAATTTAAGAGACAAAGCTTTAATTTCTGTGTTATATGAGAGTGGATGCAGAGTTGGAGAAATTGGCACCATGAGAATAAAGAATGTTAGTAGTGATAAATACGGAATTCTCTTAAGTGTAAGAGGCAAAACTGGAGCAAGAAAAATAAGAATTGTGTCTTCTCTCTTTGCTCTAAACTCTTGGTTATCGGTGCACCCTTTTAAATTCGATAATGAAAAACCATTATGGGTGCGTTTGGATGGGAAGCAACCTGGCAAACTTCTTTGCTATGATGCAATAAGGGTTATGCTCAAGAATGCTTTCAACAAAGCAGGAATAAAAAAGAAACATAACCCACATTTTTTCAGACATTCAAGAGCCACGCAAATGGCGAACCACTTAACAGAATTTCAAATGAATCAATATTTTGGATGGGCTCAAGGATCAGATATGCCATCGACGTATGTACATCTATCTGGTCGAGAAACAGATGGCGCGATTCTTGCAATGAATGGAATTATTATTGACAAAAACAAAGATACAGAGTCTAGTAAACCTTTACTTTGTCCAAGATGTGACTACTTGAATCCTCATGGAAGAGAACATTGTATAAAATGTGATCTCATTATTGATGAAGGTGAGAGATTAAAACAAGAGATAAAAGATAAAGATAGTTTCACAGAAGACTCAATTTGTGAGGATACTCTCACTAAACTATTTAGAAAGCCACGATTTAGAGCACTTGTCATGAGTGAGCTTGGAAATATTTAGAATCTCTTTATTTTTTTCTTTTATTAACTCTAAGAGAATAACTTTCCACTCAGGTTTTTTTGTTTCCATTTTTCATCTCTCGGTATATTTTTATCAACATGTCTTCAATGAATGAGTTTTCATGAATCAAACGAGTACGAACATATTCAGGTATTGATCTAAAACCACGATCATTGGATTGTTGCTTTAATCTTGCCATCTCATCTTTTGTAAGAGGAATTTTTTGTCTATGATTTCGCACCATGACTTAGTTTATACTTTGTGAAGTTATAAATTAATCTGGTAAGGAAATCTGACCTAAAATCTGACCCAAAACCTTACCAGACGTGCTTATTAATTATAACGACGTTAGTATATTCTATGAAAACAATACGACTTGAGGACGTGGATTATGATCACATCCCTGCGCTTAATACGAACGTAGGAATTGGTGGGCTAATTTTTGTTCCATTGGAATGGCAGAAAAAAAGAGTTCTTGTATTATTAATGGAGGACATACAATGATTGCACTACAAAAAACAACAAACATTCGACTTAAGTCGAGGGAGGAAGTTGAGCAGTTATACTCTTCTAAAAAGAGCGGCTGCTTTGAGCTTCCTCTTTTCTTTAACAATGTGTTCAAAGAAAACTTTGGACGTGTTGAATATGATTTAGATTAAAGAGGTGGTTTCAATGAAATTGGTATGGATATTGTTTCTGTTGTTGCTTATGCCGATAGTATTTGCAGACACAGCAGACCTTGATGGAAGCTTGAGTTCAGAAGACAAGGCAAAGTTTGATCAGATTCTAGAACCGGTGATGAAAATTTATAATTTTGTGAAGTATATTTCGTCAGTGGTTGCTGCAATATTTTTGCTCTATGCAGGAATTACATACATGACTTCTGGTGGCGATCCTAAACAAAGAGATCAAGCAAAGAGTATTGCAGGATATGTTGTTATTGGATTAATGATCATCTGGGCTGCACCAATAATTGTAGGAGTGTTAGTATGAAATTAGCAATTATATTTTTGTTGTTGATTCCATTTAGTTTTGCGATTGAGTGTTCTCAGTTTCCCAACCCTTCTGAGTGCGATGATGTGATGTCAAGCAGTTTGGATTTGTCTGAACAACAATATCTTCTTTCGTCTCTTCTAGCAAATTCTCAAAATAAACCACCCTGCAGTTTTGTAAGAGACTGGAACCTTGCTCTTGACACATCAATACCGCCTGAAGGGGTGGAGAAACGCTCTAAAGGTCAAATTCGCAATGCTTGGGTTAAACTATTTACAGTGATGCCTTCTGTTAAGGAAGAAAAGTTGTTGATAGGTTCTAATGGTTCAATGCTTGTTGGATTTGGTTATGATTTCCAAATGCCTTATGGAAGATTGAATGGTGATTGTAGAACAGATTACAATTATCTAGGTAACAGTGTTGCAATTGATGGTTATGTTAATGATGAGTATGTTGGTTCTGGAAGAGTAATTGATTATGAAACTTCTATTGATTCTTCATTTAAAGTTGTTTACAAAGTTAAAGAAAAGTATCTTGTTAGCCATCATAAGTATTATTGGCACTGTTGTAGATGGAAAAGAGGTCACTGTAAAAGCTGGTGCAGGAAATGTGGTTTCAAATATGCTGATGAAATTCATGAAAGTTTGAGTGTTAGTGATTCGCTTTTTGGTTATTTTTCAGATTATGCCCTTGATGCTTCCTTTGTTGCTATTGATTCTTATCTTGGAAATACAAAAGGTGTTCTAAATAGCACTAATTACTCTCGACTTAGTTTACTATTAGATTCTGGTAATTTATCTTTTCATAATTATGAATACTCTGTCGTTTGGGATAACAGCAGCGTATTGACTATCAAGGCTCGTTCTGTTCCTACTGTTTCTTCAGTTGGAATTGTTAGGAATAATGAAACTATAATGTTTGAAGATAGCTCTAAGTGTTCTATATTTATGTCAAATCATTTCTCTAATATGAATTTTGATTGTAATTTTACTTTTGATCAGGTTGTACCTTTGATTAAATTAGATAAAGATACTTTTGATGTTGGTGAGACTATTTCTGTTAGGTTGGAACCTTCTGACATTGATTTTAATGTTAGTTATGGAAATACTTCTCGTTATGTTCATGATTCAACTTCTTTTGTTGCTACGAATATTGCTAACAGAATAGTTCTTCGTTATAATGATCGTGAGTATGATCAGTTAATTATTGTAAAAAATAAAGACAAATCAATGTTTATGTTATCACTTTCAGTTTTTGGCACTGTGAATTATGTTATTATAGAATTACTGAAAAGGTATTTCGGTATGCATCTCTAGGCGGCAACTAAGGAATGTGGTACGTTTGGCGTAACAGAGCCCAATGACTTCATTTATCTTTCATGTGCTCTTTAATATATTCGTGAAAGTCTTTATCTTTCATGTTGAGCTGTCTTTTTAACTCTTTAATTCCCAATTCCCAATCTCCTCTATCTAATTTAGAGTGCCTAAAAACACGATACTTTTTATTGTGTTTTTCCTTAGGAAGTTCGATGAGATTCCACAATTCATTGTTTAGATGATCATTATCTATATGATGGATCTCATAACCTTTTTTTAATCCCAATTTTTTATAGTATATGTGTCTATGTAAAAAGTACTTATTGCCATTCTTAAATTCAATCATCAAATAATCCGAGTGATGATCATAATATACTTCAGTGGAGCCCCCCCCATATAATAGTTCATATTTCTTCGTCTGTTTAATTATATATGCTTCACGACTTTTTCCCTTTGCAATTTTAATTGTTTCTTCGGCTTCAGATATTTCCTTAGACGCATTATTTCTTAATCTTCTGTAATCATCACATTCTTTTGTCAATCGGTTAATTTCTTTTTCAAATAACTCTCTAGCATGACCCTTTGCTTTTTTTGCATTATGTTCTAAGTCTTTTATCTTGTTCCTTAGATACTTTTCTTTCTTGGTATATTTATTTATTTTCTTATGGATATTTTCTATATTTTTTTCCAATCCTTTCAGTTTTGATATGGCGTTCTCAAGCTTGCACTCTTCTTTTCTTCTTCTATAAAAACAAAAAAACCAAATACAAAAAGAACAAATAATTACGCTCATCACTGCTAGTGTAACTCTATTTTTTAGTTTGACCTCTTGTTTACGATCTAATGTATCAGTACTGTCTAAACAAGTTTCGTTATTATATCTATCAGATTTGCATTCCCAGGAGCAAGTGTAACTCTCACTCACATTCTTTGAAGCTGGTTCTAAACATAGAATATCATTACAATTTATTGTTCCGTTAGAACATTCAACAACCTTCTGATGATCGCAGAATCCTGCAATGTTACATATTCCTGAACCACATCTTGAGTCATCATATAGCGGATTACAAGGTGAATGGTCACTCAAACATTCTTTGTTGCTACACGTTTTACAGACAGTCTTATTCACAGGCACTTCAAGAACCTTAGGGAACATGACGCTTGGTCTTGCAACATAGTATTCTACACTTTCAGGAACAATTGTACAATTTCCAAATTGAACACCATCAAAACAAACTTCTTTCATCATAGAATAAGATTCGGCTTCAATTCTTAAAGCAAATTCTCTTTTTCCTGCAGTGTTTCCTTCAACAACATAACTAAAAAATGCGGTGACGTTATATCTATTAGGATTATAAACACTGAAAGTGCTTCTATTTCCTTCGGTAAAATCAGAAATGACTAATGTGTCACCTCCTATTTTATCTTTGTTAAGAATAGAAAGCATTTCCTTCGATTGAATAACTGTTATTTCTTCAGTATATTGACAATCAAGAGCATAGGAAGATAGAGATAACATTAAAAATAAAACTAGTAATATATATTTTTTCATTTTAATCTCTAATTTTTTAATTTAAATATTAGTATCATATTTTTCCCATTGGCCTTTTACTTTAACTGTATATCCTTGACCTTTAGGTCCGTAATCTCTTATGAAACTTAAAATAAAATACTCCATCCACTTATACATAGGCAATACTCCTTGTATTTCCAGAACATATTCGTATTCATTGATTTCAGTCATATCATGAACATCTGCACTTATTGTAAATTTGGATTTTCTTTCATGGTAATAATCATAAAAATTTTCTGGAGGAGATTTATTTTTTGGAAATCTTATCAATAATTGAGCAATTGCAGGATTATTTGTATTGACTTGCTTTCTTCTAAGTACAACGCTCTCTTTTTCTTGTTCTAAGGCAACTAATCGGCTTTCCGGGAGTTTCATACTGCCATCTTCATTAAATTGAATTTTCATTTTACCAAAATGACCTTTTCTTTCTTGCATGAAGACTTGAGTGTGCACTTCTGCTCATGTTTGTTAAGTTTGATTTTCTGAAGTTACTCTTGTCTCCATCAACGTGATGTGTTACTTGGTCACCTCTTGGCCTTGCAACCGTACGGTGTACCAACTTATCACTATCGCTCCATCTTGGATATCCTTTTCTATCTTTGTAAAAACTACTCATTTTTCTTACCTCCTACCACGTCTCACACTTGTTTTTGGTTTTGCTCTTGCTCTTTTCTTTTGAACTCTTACATTGCCTTTTTCACCACGTCCTTTACCTCTTGACTTTACTGTTCTAGCTCTTGCTAAACTTACTCCAATTCCTTTTGGATCTTGTTTAATCATCTCAGCAATCTTGTCAATCTCGGAAGGATCTGGTCTCTTATGGCCAAGTTCATCCAATGCAGTATCCATTATTTTTGTGATAGAAAGACCATGGTCATTAATGAATTTAAGCTGACTAGGGTATAATCTTAAATTTGCCCTACAGCTCCTTCTTTCCCTTCTTTGCATATCTTTCAAATCTTCTAGTTTCATGTTGGCCCTCTTTCTTGAGTCATGTTGTACGTACAACCGTATTAATATTTAAACTTTTCGGAGTTAGTGTGGGAATTTACACATCAAAAACAATTATAGAGGTGATTTCTATGTCAGAATGCGGTTTAACCAACCTAGCTTCCTGTCTTCCAGAGAGGTTTTTTGAGTATATTGTATACATAATCAACGCACCGATCCAAGCCCTTCTAAATCTGTTTAAACAACTATTAACACAACCAGCCAATATTGAGATGTTCTACTCAGTCTGGGCAATTATTGTGTATATGATATCTTTGTTTTACGGATTATTTTTTCTTTATGCAGGATTTCAGTTTATGATTTCCGGATATGATGCAGCAAAAAGAGAGAATGCAAAAGAACAAACTACATTATCTGAAGATGACGAAGAGTATTATATCAGAGGTAGAATAATAACAGATCTCAGTCTTGATCAATATAAATCACCCCTAAATATAACTTTGTTGAGTCATGCTCCTGAAAGAAATTTCGTAGAACTGTTGGTTAATGAGTATAGCAAATTTATTGATGGGTGGATTAAATCAAAAGATAAAGGGTTCTATTCAGTTCCATACATTCACAGACCTGGAACGCACTCATTACAAAAAGATTTCAATCCAGATTTCTTTTTTAAGAAAGGAGATAGAATTATTGTAGTGGAAATAAAATCTGAAGATGATTCTACAATTAAAAATAAAGATAAACTTGAGGGCGCAACAACCTATTTTAATAAATTAAATGAAATATTAGGGGGCAAGTCATTCTATGACTTCCATTTTTTAGATCCTAGAGATTACAAACAATTCTTTGAGAATAAATTCAAAAAGAATCTTGCATTCAAAGGATCTTTACATGCTGATTTGGAGACTAAATCAAGAGAAGAATTAAAGGAGGGGAGATAAAATTCCACTTCTAACCAAATCTAAGTACATGAACGGCCTCCAGTGTCCTAGACTTCTATGGTTTGCCAATAAAAAACAGCTACCGGAAATCAGTCTTTTTGATGAACATAAATTCAGCCAAGGACATGATTTTGAAGAGCATGTAAAAAAGTTACATCCTAATAGTGTAGACCTTAACGGACTAGGATTTAAAGAAAATCTTGATAAAACAAAAGAAGCAATAGAACAGAATCAAACTATTTTTGAAGCTGGTTTTATGACCAATAATTTATTTGTCAGATCTGATTTAATCATTCCAACAGATAATGGTTGGGATTTATACGAAATCAAATCTACGACCAAATCAAAACCTCAACATATTCCTGATCTGGCATTTCAAAAATATGTATTAGAGAAAGCCGGTCTAAAAGTCAATAAATCTTTTCTCATTCACCTAAATAATGAATATATTAAAAATGGAGAAATTAATCCCGAAAAACTCACAATTCAAGAAGAAGTTACTGACCAAGTAAATACTATAACAGATATTGAAGAACACATTCCTAAGTTTAGAGAAATAATGGATCTACCAGAGTATAACGAGATGCCAATCTCTCAAATGTGCAATAAACCCTACGAGTGTCCTTTAAAGAAAAAGTGCTGGGGAACATTACCAGAAAATAATGTATTACAACTTACAAACTGGAGAGTGTATTGGAAACTGTTAGGTGAAGGTATTGAAGATATTAAAGATATTCCAGAAGGAACAGATCTTAAACCAAGGGATGAAATAATAATAGAATCATTAGAACATAATCCATACATATCAAAAGAACACATTAAACACTTTCTCTTGTCATTACATTATCCATTATATCATTTTGATTTTGAAACGTTTGATACAGCCGTTCCAATTTATGATAAATCAAGACCTTATCAGAAAATGCCTTTTCAATATTCATTACATATAGAGCAAGAGGATGGTTCTACTCAACACAAAGAGTTCCTATCAGAAGGAGGAGATCCAAGACCAGCACTACTTAAACAAATGAAAGGTGATTTAGAAGGAACAGGAGATATCATTGTTTACAATAAATCATTTGAAATAAGTGTTATGAAGAAATTAGCAGAAGATTTTCCAGAACATAATGATTGGTTACAAGATGCAATTACTAGAATTGTTGATCTAGCTGATCCGTTTAGAGCATTTTATTACTATAACAATTCTCAAAAAGGTTCCTACTCAATTAAAAAAGTTCTTCCAGCAGTAACAGGCAAAAGTTATTCTGAACTTGAGATTAATAACGGCGCAGATGCTAGTATGCTGTATTTTTATAGTCATATAAGACCTAAATTAGACAATAGAGAAGAAATAAGAGCTAATCTGTATAGGTATTGTGGATTGGATACTGAAGGTATGGTCTGGATTTTGGCCGAATTGAAGAAAATCACAGAATAATTTAAATATCCACATCCATTGATTATACTTAACATGCATATAAAAAAGGATGATACTAATAGAGTCGATGTGACTCTGGCCTGTGTGGTGAATGAGTATCAGTTCGGCAAGAAAGGATTGGGATTGGCTACAGCAACAATTAATGGCAGACATCCTCTATCTGGTAAGATAGTTAATGAAGAATGCGATTCTATGTACTACATTATTTCTGGCAAAGGAATAATCCATCATGAAACTGGAGACTATGAAGTAAATGAAGGTGATGCTTTTTATTTTGAAAAAGGTAAGTGGTACTGGGTTGAAGGTGAAAATATGAAAATTGTTGAACCTTCTGCACCTGCATGGTTTTATGAACAACATAAAAACTTAGAAGATTAATTCTTACTAAGTATATTCTCAGGGAAGAAAGTACACTTATGCACCTTAAGAACTTCAAAAACAACTTCATCTCCAATCAAATCCTCAAACTCATCGTTAATTTTATCTTGAATCATATTAAAATCTTCCAAAGTTTTGGTATGAAAATCTATCATTAATCCCCAGTTACCAACTCCTTTAACTATATAGTATACCTCTAATTGATTCTTCAAAAAATTCACAAACTTTTTTTTACGTTTTTCAGAAGAGTACTGAAACTGTATAAGCATTATATGCCAAGAGTAACCGACTCGAGAAACATCGAGTATTGGTTTATATGCTTGAATTAAACGTGACTTTTCTAATTTTTTCATAGAGTGTCTTACCATTTCTAGAGTAAGTCCACTTTCCTTTGATAACTCATTTTTAGTTATTCTGGCGTTCTGAGAAAGCTCTTTTAGAACTAGTAAATCATTCTTCTTTAGAATCAAAGGTTCAGGATTGCCTAATAAACTCTGTATTGGAAACTCTTCTTTTGGCGAATCCAATACTGCTTTGTATGATAATTGATGAGCTTCAATAACGATGAAGAAATCATATCGAATAACTCTATTTCCCAGAATGTCCATCACCTTTGCTAAGGATTTGTCAAACTCTGAAGGATCTTTCGCCATTAGACAAACTACTAGCTTCCATTCCCCTCTTGACTTTACAAACCAACCAACCTCAGGCATATCTTTGATTCTTTCAAAAACTCTTTTCTCATCTGATTTAGAAAAATGTTTCAATTTGAAAAAAACATTATAGAAAGTATATCCTAATCTTTGAAGATCAATGTAAGTAACGAACTGAGTAATCACTCCTTTCTCTATCAGATTATTAATTCTGTAAAAAACTACTTCTTTAGAAAGTCCTGTTTTCTTTGCTATTTGTATGGTGCTTTGTCTAGAATTTCTGTTTAGCTCTCTAATTATCTTCTTATCCTTCAAATCTAATGATAGATTTTTTACCCCCACATTTGAAGTAAAGTGGTACTAATATATAAATTTGTCACAATTTGATAGAAATTCGCCCCAGTTAAACTTAATAAACATTAGGACATTCTAAGTATGGGGGTAACAAGTAACTTCACTTGAAGTGATTTCTGAGACGACTTAGTAAAAAAGAAGAGGTGATTAATTTGATAGATATAGATTCTGAGCTAGGTTTTCCTATAGAGGATGACCTACCCATTTATGAAGTTGCAGGACTCTATCTTAGTACCGGCACCGTAAAAGCAGTTATGCCTGCAAAGATAGTTCGAGCATTTGGTTTTGAAAAGAAAAATCATTCAATCTCTGCCGTATGGCATTACACGACATCAGAGAAATTCTCCATTAATAAAATAAAAGAATTACAAAATAAGAAAGTTAAGTACTGTCTATTCATTCCAGTAAAAAGGAAGTACAAAAAGACCTAGGGTCATATTGACTGGATAATCCCGTCATAAACTTTATATCTTATTTCATAAAAACAACTTTAGGATGGCCCAACATAAGAAAAAAACAGTTTCTAAAAAGAAAGATTCTCTAGAAGAGCTCAAGAAGAAGGTTAAATCTATGGAAGATTACTTGGGACCTAAACTTGATTGGAGTATGAATCACTGGCCCATGTATGAACCTGACCGATGGATTCTAGAATATTGTATGCTACTTAAACAACGCTATTATCAAAAAATGAGACGAATGAAATGAGTAACACATCAATAGAATATTTACATACAAATGCACACAAAGAAAGAAAATTCTAACAAGGTCGAAGCGGGTCTAGCTTTCGGCCCCGTAGAGAAAATATTTTAGATACTTTTATATATATCAACAGGTGGTTGATAACCATGGGATTATTTGGTTTTTGGAGAAAGAAGAAGGTTACATATAAACTTGTAAAGGATGGTAAAGCCACATACATTGGTACCACTAATAATCCCAAGCGTAGAAACGTAGAGCATTCTAAAAGTGGAAAAAAATATGATTATTTGCAAGTTACTTCCTCACGAGTTTCAAAATCTGAAGCTGAAAGAAGAGAAACAAGAAACTTGCGTTCATACAAAAAAGCGACAGGAAAAAGACCCACATACAACAAAACTTCGGATGGTAAATTTAAATTTAAAAAGAAATATTGATTCATGTTCTCGTAAGCAAATTCTCAAATAAGTACTCCCTGCGTTTGAACTCATATAGCTTTCAATTTTGACATCCAAAAAGGAAATTTTAAATAGTCTAAAGGCTTGTAAATTTATAGCGTAGAATCAGGTTAAACGTGCTACGGATGCGGAAAGAAGCCCGTACTCCAGGGCGGCAGCGTTTCTTTTAATTCTAAGATCATAAATTATTTAAGACCTATCTCACCTCTAATAGAATATGGATTTATCGAGACTTCTAATAAAGCACATCTTTAATCGTTCTGGAATAAGTGTTGGCAGTTCAAAAGATAATGATGTAGTGATTAATGATTCTTCATACTATAGGGATGTTTTGTTAAAGGGTTCTTTAGGATTGGGTAATTCTTACATGGATGGTAAATGGAATAGTGACTCAATTGATGATGTGATTTATAGATTATTATCATCCGGCACACACCAGAGATTAGCACCGCTATATAATACATTTAGAGATTTGAAAGGTTTCGTTATGAATCGACAATCTAGACAAAGAGCTAGAAAAGTAATAGAAAATCATTATGACTTACCTTCAGAATTTTATGCATCTTTCTTAGATTCGTCATTCCAATATACTTGCGCATTCTTTGATGGTACGAATGATTTAGAACAAGCTCAGATCAATAAAATGGAATTGATTTGCCAGAAATTAAAATTGAAACCAGGTCAAAGAGTTCTAGATATTGGTGGTGGATGGGGTGGACTAGCCAGATACATGGCAGATCATTATGGCGTTAAACCAACTGTTGTAACATTGTCTCAAGAGCAAGCAGATCACATGAGAAGAGTTCACGGTGATAAAATAGAAGTGTTGTTGTGCGACTATAGGGATCTCCCTGATGAATTAGAGGGGGCAGAGTTTGATGCAGTCTCTGCGGTAGGTGTTATGGAACATGTTGGTCATAAAAACTATGGAAAGTTTATGGAAGTAATCGATAGCAGTTTGAAGCGTGGCGGAAGGTTCTTATTACATACATTATATACTCACAGTTTGTTGCCTCAACAAAATCCATGGGTAGATGAACACATCTTCCCTAACGGAGAATTGCCCCCAATTAAATCAATAAGAAATCATGCTCAAAATCATTTTCACGAGCTAGGAATGCACGAGTTAACTCCTAATTATACTCTTACGTTGCAAGCCTGGGATCGTAATCTAAGTCAAGCTATCGAGTCTGGAAAAGTAAAACTCAGTAAGAGAGAACAAAGAAAATGGCATTATTATTTTATGTCATATGCTGGTGCGTTTAGAGCAGAACGTGTTAGAGTAGGACAATTTCTTTATGAGAAAAAATCTTAGATCGAGTATAGATTCTTTTATTTCTTCGATAAAATAATTAATTCTTAAAAACTAATTGTCCAATACCTAGCAGAATAAATGATGCGGGAAAAGACATTAATGCAGATTCTACAGATATTCCAATAACAATGCAGGCTACAACTGATGCTAGTACCCCTCCAATAATACTCAATACAACCGCTTTTGCTTTTAGATTGTATTTGAATGAGAATATTACTGCAGCAAATAATGCAAAGTAAACTCCCGCAATTGAGAGTATCACACTCACTATAGAAGTTAACAGAAGAGCAAGAATTATTCCAAGAATTCCAAAAACAATTGAACATATTCTGGTATTTGTTGCAAAATTATGTTTGGATAATCTATCAAACTTACTTAGAAAGTCTTTACTAACACTTGTTGAGAGGACAAATAAAAATGTATCTAGCGAAGACATAATTGCGGCGAATAAAATGACTAACCCAATTCCCAACAGATAGGGCGGCAGAAGATTAGAAAATCCAACGACTAATGCAGTCTCAGGAACAATATCAGGAAATCTTGATTGCACGAATAGGCCCATCAAGACGATAATGGTAAGTATGGCAGCAGTAATGAACCCAGACCAAATAAGAGATTTCTTAACAATCTTTTTATTCTTTCCTGCATATATTCTTTGCCAGATTTCTGCTCCAGTAATTGTTACTATAATACCATACAAAAGGAATGCCGCAATGTTTGCAGGACCTGCCGAGAATATCTTTAAACTATCAGAAGTTATTTCACCAGAGTTTACAAAAAGAAATATTGCCAAAATTGCCAGTAAGAATATCACAAAATATTGAAAGACATCAGTTCTTATTACGGCTTTGAACCCTGCAGCAGTTATATATGCAACAACTACAACCCCGATAAGAATTATGGAAAAAGGATACGACCAACCAGTTATTGACGATAAAACGATTCCGCCTGCAATAAATTGAATAAGTAAAAATCCAAGATATGATATGAAGATAACAGCTGCAGCGGGTATGCTTGCAGTCTTACCATATTTCTGATGTATAAAATCAGGCAAAGTGTAAAACTTGTGTTTGTCTGCAAGTTTCTTTATCGTTGGAGCAAGTAATGCAAGAATCAAGAAACCTATCAAAGTTCCAATCGCCGACCAGAGAAATGAGATGCCATATTCGTAAACAAAAGCCATCGTTGTAACAATCATGTTACCGCCAACCATACTCGCAACCATCGTCGCAGTCAGAACAAAAGTCCCAACATTTCTGTTAGCTAAAAGAAATCCTTCATCATCTTCTTTTCTGCTAGCCTTAAAGCCAATATATAGAACTATTATAAAATATAAAACAACCAGAATAATGCTTAGTGCATCTAACATGTTATTAAAATCAGGCTTTTTGGTTTATTAATCTATCGAAATATCTGCAGTGTTTTTATTTCTTAAGAAGATGTATATGTGTTATCTCACTTGTAGATCCTAGTCTCATAGAAGGTCCCCAAGTTCCAGTTCCAGGTGATACGTAAACTGATTGATTGTTTTCTTGATATAAACCATGATTTAGAGGGTAAATTGCGCCAACGATTAAATTGAAAGGAAATAGTTGGCCTGCGTGAGTGTGACCAGATAGAACTAAATCTACGTTTGAGTGCGATATGTCTGCGAAAGTAATTGGTACGTGGGAGAGAAAAATGTTAAATCTTTCTTTGTCAAGATCATCTATGAGTGTGCTTACGTTACGACTTGTGCCATAATCTCTGCCGATGATTGTGAATTCTGTGTTGTACTCCACAGTTCTGTCTTTTAGTAGTACCATCTTAGTGTTTTCAAGGAGATTATCATCTTTTATGCCGGTGTGTGATTCATGATTTCCGTTTACAAAGAATACTGGTGCGCTAATGTTTGCAATCCAATTAAAGTCTTCTTGAGTTAAGTCAGATGAA
>Ga0209042_1000515_pt1 | contig 40795 bp, 22 predicted proteins | sample SaaInlV_200m_DNA_6_FD_184649 | JGI IMG/M metagenome (GOLD analysis project Ga0209042, IMG submission 184649) | Marine microbial communities from expanding oxygen minimum zones in the Saanich Inlet - SI037_S2LV_200m_DNA (SPAdes) (version 2) | ecosystem: Environmental > Aquatic > Marine >...
ACTTATATTAATCCATTTGTACCACAAATAGATTCAGTATTATTCCCAATCAGTTCTGACATAGTTATTGTTAAGAATGGTCTAGGAATGGTTTATTGGCCAATGTTCTTCTTGAACAATATTGGTTCATTAGCAATAGGTGAAGGATATCAGGTAAAAATGAACACAGTTGCTGATGTAGATGTAATTGGATTAGCAGTAATTCCAGAATCGACTCCTGTAAGTGTACCAGAAGGCTGGAGTATTTTAGGATATCTACGTCAATCGCCAGCTCTTATTGATGTCATGTTAAGCACTATTGCTGCTGATGTTGTGATTGCTAAAAATGGTCTTGGAATGGTTTGGTGGCCAATGTTCTTCTTGAACAATATTGGCGATATGATACCTGGCGAAGGTTATCAAATAAAGATGAACAATACACAAACGTTCACCTATCCTGCCAATTCAAATTCATCGAAGAGTATGGTTGAGCCATTGAGTTCTGCAAAGAATAATAAATTCTTAAATACAGGAGCAAATATGACAATTGGTATTCCTGAGGATGTTTGGAGTAATCTACCTGAAGTAGGAGATGAAATCCTGGCATATACTTCAGCAGACGAATTAGTAGGTTCGATAGTGTTCGAAGGCGGAAATATTGCCCTACCAGTTTGGGGTAACGATTTCACTACAAACACAATAGATGGAATGGAAAATGATGAAGCAATTACATTGAAATTGTGGAGAGCCTCCACAGAGGAAGTTGAAACAATCGAAGTTTTAAGTTGGACAGAAGGAAATGAGTTTTATTCCGACAATAAAATAAGTATTGTAAAAAATATGATAATTGGTAATTTTGATACCTATTCTTTAGATCAGAATATTCCAAATCCATATTCAGAAACTACTACAATTAGCTTCTACTTACCAGAATCGACAAATGTAAAAATGAATATTTACAATATTTTGGGTGAGTTTGTAGAAGAGATTATATCTCAAGACTACGAAGCCGGTAAACACACTATAGAATTCGACTCTAAAGATTTATCTTCAGGATCATACTTCTATAAAATTATTACCGACAATTTTGTAGCTACAAAACAAATGAATATTGAAAAATAATCATAAGTTAAAACATTAAAAGAAACACCTGTGCGAATTTCGTACAGGTGTTTTTTTTTGTGATATATTTTAATGCACTATAGTTTTATTTGTTAGTGTCGATTATCTCAAATCTGTTAAATGATAAATGTTCACCATATTTCACATAGCCTAATTGATTAGTAGCCAGCAAAGTTTTTCCAATTCTAAAATCACTAATATTTTTATGATGATGCCCAAAAATCCAATAATCAATATTCGATTTTTCTATCAAATCAAATAGCTCTGTGGCAAAAGCTTGACTCAAAGCATCTCCTTTGTATATTTCAGGGTAGTTCATAAAAGTAGGAACATGATGTGTTACAACTATGGTTTTTTCTTGCATATTATGTTTTAACTCCCTTTCAATAAAAGATTTAGACTCCGAGTGCAAGAAATTATATTTATCTGGTGTAAAAAGTTTTGTATTATCTTTTATTATATGAAAATCGGATAAACTTTGCTGAATAATCCATTGATTGTTATGACTAATCTTTGACCAAAGAGTCGAAAAAATAAGTTTTGCATTTTTAATATCTACTGATGTATTATTAACCAGATAAACATTACTTCTGATTTTTTTATTAAGAATACCTTCATTTTGAGCAATATCTGAATAGTAAAATTCATGATTTCCCGGAACCCAATACGTATATTCATAATTATCGGATAGATAATCGAAAAAATCATTATGATTTTTCAATGCTACAAATGGGACAATATCCCCTGCCAATATCAAAATATCAGCCTTTTTAGTTATGGGATTTTTTATTAGAAATTCCTTATTTTCAACAAATTCCAAATGTAAATCGGAACAATATTGAATTTTCATAATTTCACTTTTTCAAAATAGTAAATTCTACTCTACGATTTTTTTGTTTACCACTTTCGGTTTCATTCGAATTTATTGGATTTTCTTCACCAAAACCTTTAGCAGTTATCCTTTTTTTGTCGATTCCTTTTTTAATGATATAATTTTTGACAGCCTCTGCACGCTCCTCCGACAAAACAAGATTCGATGCAGGCGAGCCAACATTGTCAGTATGTCCATCTATTTGAATTTCCATTAAAGGGCTTTCATTCATTAGATTATAAATTTTATCTAACTCGAAAAACGACTCTTCACGAAGGCTGCTTTTGTTATAATCGAAAAAGATATTGTTCAGACGAATTTTACGACCTACTTCAATTGGTGCTAAAAATAAATCTTTTTTTATTTCCTTAAACTCTTCTATTTCAGTTAAATTCAAATTGTCTGACACAGCAAAATAGCCTTCAGCATTTGCCGAAAAACTATAATTTTCACCATAAGGAAGAATAATTTTATATTCACCATTATTCGGATTACTTTTTGCTACACCACATTCATCACCTACGGCGAGAATCGAATATACAATAGAAGCTTCAACAGGTAGATTTGTTTTCGAGTTGTAAACAACACCTGTAACAATCACTACCGGATCTGGTCTGATTTCCTCTTTCAAGCGAATTCTTACAATATCTCCACGCCGCGAAATTTTATCAGACGAAACCATATAGGCAAATTCCCCACTTACGTCTAAGGAATAGTATGCCTCCCACGCTGCCGAATTTATTGTCTTTCCCAAATTTACAGGCTCGCTCCACTTTTTCCATGAATCGTCGAGACGCTTTGTCATGTATATATCTTTGCTGCCAAATCCGCCTTCCCTATCGCTCGAAAAATACAAGGTTTTTCCGTCAGGAGCTAAAAATGGAGAAATATCGTCAGCCTTTTTTGCATTCACTGTTTTTCCAAGGCTTTTTGGTTTGGTCCATTTTCCACTCTTTTTCAAAAAGCTTATGTACAAATCGCAAATATTTCCATCAATTTTTTCACTAAAATACATCAACAAAACCCGACTGTCGTTCGACAGAAATCCTCCCGAATAATTTCCAACATCAATACTTTCGTAAACCGCAATATTAAGTTTTTCTGGCTCACTCCAGCCTCTTTCTGTTTTATGAATAAACGAAAATCCTTTGCCTATAAGATTTCCTTTTTTATATACTCCCTTTATCAAAACCTTATTCCCGTCTGGTGTAATATTCAGAATATCATTATATTTATTTCGATTGAAGGGATTAATCATTCGTTTAGCAGCTTTCCAATCGTCATTTTCGTCCAGTTCCGAAAACCATATATCCTGACTATCTTCATTCCCAAAAGTGTTTTTAGGGTGATTAACTCTCACAAAGTATATCGTTTTTCCGTCTGGCGAAATTATAGGGCTAACTTCGCTATATTCTGAATTTACAGATTTGCTTAATATTTCCTTATTATATTTTCCTTGCGAAAACACTGAAACACACGTAAATGCAATCAACAATATTGTTATAATTCTCATAATTAATAATTTAATTCTTCATTTTTCTAATGAAATAAAAATACAATAGCAAGAGACTCTTAAATCAAAAATCATATTTCTTTTTTTCAAATTCATATAAATTTTCACATGCTTTGTAAAGAATACTCATTTGTGCAGCAATTTGCAATTTTATTTTATCTGGTTTTTTTGCAAAAAAACTAATATCCTCAATTTTAAAATCGTCAGGATTCAACATCATTTGAAAGTGTGGAGTTATATATATAAATTTCTCATTTTCAATAGCAAAAATATGTCTGTCATTACCATTTTTAAACATAAGAGATTTTCCGTATTCCGAAATATGATAAAAAAATCCTAAATTCGATGCTTCAAAACTTTTTTTAGATAAATGAAATTTTGGTTTATCCTTAAATGGTTGCCCTTTTGTTGGACAGAATGTTGTGCAATTTCCACACTCGTTACACCAATCAGCAATATTCAAAACTTGATATTTCTGGTCAATAACATACTCTTCGTCAGCAACAATGTGCAATTTATTTTCTCTAATTAAAACCATATCGAGATTATATTTTATAGGCTCGGACTGATAAGAATAATTTGCTCTATTCGGACATACCGTAACACAAATATCGCACAATTCATCGCAATACAAACATCTTGAAGCTTCTGTTTTTGCTTGCTTTTTTGTTGAAATTTTTGAATGAAACCCTAAAGAGTTGTTATTCGTTTCCGAATTTTCGGGATAGATTTTTTTTGCTTTTTTTACTAATAAATCATTGTAAGTAAGTTTTTTATTGTCCTTGAAAAAAGCTTTTTGATTTGTTTGAATTTCTTTCTCGAAAATAAAATTTGCAACATTTTTTCCATCGGCAACAGCATCTACTACCGATGATGCACCTCTCAAAGCATCTCCGCCAATCAATACATTTTTCAATTTGGTTTCAAACAAATTTCCTGTTTTTCTGAAAATATCGGTTTTAATAAAATTTATATCAACTTTCTGTCCGATAGCTGCAATAATTGTATCAAAGTTAAATTCTGCCTCAGAGTCTTTAATTTCAACTGGTTTAGGCCTACCTGATTTGTCTTTTCCTGACAATTTCATTCTTGAACAAATCAATTTTATTTCCCCATTCTTATTTCTAAAAATGCTTTTGGGAGCACAAAGTTCGATAATTTTAATACCCTCCTTCATGGCAGTTCTAATCTCATCGTGATCAGCTGGCATTTCCAAAATTGTTCGCCTGTAAATGATAGTTACCTCTGTTTTATTATCATTGAATCTTTTTGCGGTTCGTGCACAATCAATCGCAGTATTTCCACCTCCAATAATTGCAAGTTTTTTACCCAATTCAATATTTTGAACTTCTTTTATTTTTCGCAAAAAACTTAAGGAATCTATTATTGTTTTCGGATTTTCGCCCTTAATATTTAGTTTTTGAGAGTTTACTGCTCCAATTGCAATATATACATATTTGAATTTCTTTCTAATTTCGAGAAAACGTTTTTCTCCAATTTTATAATTGAAATGAATCTTGACACCTAGCAATTTTATACGATCAATATCTTCAAGTATTGTTTTTTGATCGATACGAAATTTTGGTATTACATCGGAAATCATGCCTCCAGGGCTGTCATAACTTTCAAAAATATGTACCTCAAATCCGCTTAGTCGCAAAAAATATGCACATGCCAATCCAGAAGGACCGGCACCAATAATTGCTACTCGAATTTTATTTTCCGTCTCCGGCAAAATCGCAGTATTTTTATCTCCAGTTTCTGCAACGAAACGTTTGATTTCTTTTATCATTAATGACTCATCATAATTTATTCGAGTACATTTTGTTTCGCAAAAATGGTTGCAAATATTCCCAAGCACATTTGGAAAAGGGTTGGTTTTCAAAATGCTATCCATTGCTTTCTGAAAATTACCTTTTGCCGAATGAAACATATATTCAGGGACATCCTGTAAGGTAGAGCAAGCATTTGTGCATGGAGCTTCTATGCAATCAAAATAGGATAATTTCTTGCTCGATTTGATGCTATAATTGACTAATTCATCTTTTTTATACCTCTCATCTTCAACTACTTGTTTCGAGTATATTTTCAAATTTTCTAAAACTGCTTGAGCATTATTTTGATAAATATTTTGGGCTTTTTTTTGAATAAAATCTTTAATATTTTCAGCCTTCAATTTTTTGAAATTCGAATTAATTTCTTCAAAATATTGAGATAATCGCATATAGCCACCGGGCTTCAACAAATCGGAACATACAGTAATTGTACTAAAACCACAGGCTATAACTTCCGAAATATTAAAAGCATCGATACCTGCAGAAAATGACAAATCTAATTTCCCGCCAAAATCGTTTTGTAGTTTTTTTGCAAGGTTTATTGAAATTGGATGCAAAGCTCTACCACTCAAATACATCATTTTCTGACTTTTGTCGAAAACAGTTTTGTTGTTTTTGGTTTCAAGTGTGTTACTGATTTTTAAGCTGAATTTAAGATTATTTTTTGTAGCCGATTCTTGAACTTTGCTGATGATTTTTAAAGCATCCTGATACTTCAAATCGTGCTCGAAAGCACTATCGGGGACAACTGCTTGAAATTTAAGTTTTTCATTCAAAATACTGCGTAATTCTTTTTTTCCAACTAAAGTTGGATTAAGTTTTATTGTAGTGTGCAGTTTTCGTTTTTCGACAAAATATAGTGCAATTTGTTCAATTTCGTCTGGTGGACAACCATGCATTGTAGAAATTGTAACATTATTCGAAATTTGCGATGGAATATTTATTTCAGATATCTCAGGGTAAATATTTTTAATCGAATCAAGCATTTCAGCTAAGTCTTCACTACAATTCTCAATTTTGTTTAAAAACCATTGTACATTTTCGTTTAAAATCCCTTCGAGATTATAACCAACGCTGATATTAAAAATGGTTCCAATGCTCCTTCCCTGCCCTATTTTTTCATTCAAAATATGAATCAGTATCCATGCTTTCAAATACTCGTCGAAGCTTTGCTTTATTCGCAATTCCTGCGACCATTCGCAGTTGTAGCCCTCGTCTTGCATATCAATACAAGGTTTAGAAACATCAAGTTCATCGAGAGTTTGTATTGTTTTCAACTCAATAAATCTTGCTCCGCAAAGCCATGCCGAAACAATATTTTGAGCCAATTGAGAATGTGGTCCTGCAGCAACACCAACTGGATTGTCGAGAGTTTGACCACATCTGTTTGTTTCTAAAGCATTTTTCTCTTTTGAGATATAAAATAAATCTTTCGGAATACCAAAAATATTGCCTTCTTTGAAATGCCTATCAATATTTTGAACTAATCTTTTGAGCGAAACCGTATGGAATATATCTGTTTTTGAAAAATCAAATATCATAAATTCATTTCTTTAAATATCCAAAATTAGCTATTATTTTGATTTTAGTTGAATAAATAGGCTAAGTTTCATATTTTTGTAGAAAATGGAAAAACGATTTGGAATTTTAGAAATTATTAAGTTAATGAGATTCCAAATTTCCTGAGGATTAATGACTATTAAAATTTAAAAATAATGTACTTAACCAACGAATATTAAATTATGACATACAATATAAAAATATTAAATGACAGTACACCTCAAGCAAAAAGTTTACTTATGATGCTGAAATCTTTAGCAATAGATTATGATTTTTTGCAAATAGAACAGGAAGATGAGAATAATTTATCAACAGATTTAATGGAAGAATTAGATTATCGTTACGAACATTTTGTTACTCATGCGAATGAATACAAAGATTGGGATACAATAAAACATAAATATATGAAAAAATGAATATAAAAATATCTCCTTTTGCAGAGCAGGATTTAGAAAGATCAATAAAATGGTATAATTCTGAAAAAGATGAGCTCGGGAACGAATTTGCAAAAGAAATATCCCATATATTTGAACGTATTAGAACAAATTCGCTACAATTCCCAAAAGAATACAGAAAAATGCAAAAAGCAAAAACCAAAAAGTTTCCTTTCAATGTTTTTTTTGTAGTAAAAGAAAAAAGTGTTTATATTCTTGGAATTTTTCATTCAAGCAGAAATCCTAATATTATGAAAAGTCAGTACAAAAATACCAAATAATATAATCACATGTATAGATACTTCCATTGTAATATATTAATAGTTAGTACTAATTAAAAGTTAAATTATGAATAGACACTTAAATTTATACAACTTCTTCAACAATCACGAAAAAGAATATATAGAAGATAATCTTTCTCGAGCTTTTGCAATTAGCTTAAAATATGACAATCAATTTTTGGATAATGTTTTAAAGTATTTGCTTCCTGAATATATTTACTCAGATTTATTTAATACAGATCAACCCAATTATAAATTAGAAATTGATATTCAAAAAGATACAAACCAATTAGAAGGTTTTGACAACATTATAGCTATTGCTTGTAGCGGAACTGAAATAGTAGATTTCAATAAATATAATACACGAACAACAAACAACCCAATAACTGATGTTTGTATAGAAATAAATAATACTTGTTTAATATTTGAATTCAAACGCACAAACGAAGATCCTGCATCTCAATTAAAAGGTCAAGCTGAAAAAATTAAAGAACTATCAGAAAGTGATAATGAAATAGTTTATTTTGATTTTAATTGGAAGAAAATAATAAAATTATTATTAAATGTTTTATCCTTTCAAAAGCAAATTAATCAAGAAAATGCTTTTACAAAAGACTTTGTTGAATTTTTAGAAAATAAACATCCTTATTGGTTTCCCCACAGACTACTCAAGAATATTATCTATACTAGAAATGAAAACAATCCTAATTTTTATTATTTAGGACGTAGATTAAATGAAATAAAAGACCAAGTTTATGGTAGTGAGTTTACAAAAAGTATTGGAACAAAATATAATAGGTATATAATATCAAAAAATTTTGGTTGGGCAAATGAATTTCACATCGGATACACAGAACGTGAAAATCAAATAAATATTAGCGTATATCCTGGAGATACAAAATCACAAGGGTGGCACTTTTTTAAACCGAATAAACAAATATTTTTTCCTGAAAGAATTAATAAATATCCTACATATACAAAATATTATCTCAAATTTAGTCATTTTAATTCTGGTTTATTTTGGTTAATGCCTAATGAAAATGAAGTAAAAAGGACACATACTTATGATTTTTTTAAAAGGTTTGCAGGTCGTTGGAAAAAACACAAATGGGAAAAATTTAAACTTGAATTAGATATATATATTCCAAATTGGATAAATAATTGTGATTGGAATTCTCAATTCGAAAATACAAACAGGAGTTACTTTGATTTATCAATTGGAACCTATTTAGCTGTTTATATTCCTTATGATAAAGCCAAAGAAACAGATAATGATTTTTTACACAGCAATTTAGCGAATGAAATAAAAACAGTAATAGAAACAATTGAAAAAATAGTAAACAAATAACCAGGTGCTGAAATTTCCAGAAAATCCTATTTTCTAGTCGTTTAATATAATTTAAACTTTAATTACTTCTTGAAAGTTTGAAACTAGCATGTTTATTTTGAAGTATTTTTTATCCTATATATTTAATAAAAAAATAAGGTTAATAAGGTTGATTGTTCTTGTTGCATTAGTTTTCTACTTAGGTTAAAACTTTGAAAATACTTGTGCTGAACTTGTTGAAGTAAGGTTTTAAAACCTTATCATTTGGTTCAATCCTTAATAGAAATGAACAAGAAAACACTGTTTAAACCTTAATAATCTTATTAAATGTTGAATGAAATTACTCTTAATAAAAAACCATCAAAATTAACACCCCAGTTTGAAACTTTCTAAAAGTTTTATGAAATAAAATATGCAAAACAATTTTTTATCAAATGTAGCAACATTCATTTTTCAAAATCACAAAGAAAATCTGTCAGATTTGTACATTGTTTTTCCGAATAATCGTGCAAAATTATTTTTCCAAAAATATCTTTCAACTCTGAGCGATAAACCAATTTGGTCGCCAACAATTCTCAGTATTTCTGCACTTTTTCAGAAGTATTCAGAATATCAAATTTCCAATAATTTAGTGCTAATATTTGAGCTGTATAAAATATTTCAGCAAGAAAAAATTGCACAGGAGAAATTCGATGAGTTTTATTATTGGGGCGAAATGCTTCTAAAAGATTTTGATGATATTGATAAAAATTTGGTCGATGCAAAAAATCTATTTCAAGATTTATCATCAATCAAAGATATTGAAAATAGATTTTATTATTTGTCTGAAGAACAAATACTTGCTATTAAACAATTTTGGAGCAGTTTCAAGCCTCCGAAAATATCTGATCATCAGGCAGATTTTATTGAAATTTGGCATGTTCTCTACGATGTATATTCAAAATTTAAGAAGCATTTGCAAACCAAATCTTTGGCATACGAAGGAATGCTTTATAAAAATACTGCCGAAAAAATTATTGATGGGAACCAATTAGAAATTGAATTTGATAAGGTGATTTTTGTTGGTTTTAATGCAATAAATCCTTGCGAAGAAATTCTTTTTAATCATTTGAAAAAACGTCAAATAGCTGAGTTTTATTGGGACTTCGATTCCTATTATGTGAACGATAAAAAACAAGAAGCCGGAATTTTTATTAGAAAAAACTTGAAACAATTTCCACCGCCCAAAGAATTTGTGGAAAAGCATGATGATAAAAACTCTCAGGCTTTATTTAATTCTTTTGGCCATGAAAAACATATTGAATTTATCAGTTCGCCTTCCGATTTTACTCAAGCCAAAATTGCTCATAAAATATTAGATAAAAACTTTACAGAGTCAGATTTTTTTGACACAAAAACCGCTCTGGTTCTTGCCGATGAAAATTTGTTGCAGCCTGTGCTGAATTCAATTCCCGAGCATATTTCTTCTATAAATGTTACTATGGGTTTTCCAGTGAAATCTACACCGGCTTTTAGTTTAATTCAGCATTTGTTCGAGCTACAAAAAAATGCTACGAGCGACACAAATGGAAAAATTTCCTATTATTTCAAGGATATTCTAGCTTTATTGAAACATCAATATATCAATCAGTTTTCTGCTGAATTTTCAGAAAAAATTATTGAGCTTATTAATTTAAAAAATAGAAGCTTTATTCCTGAGAGCAGGCTGCATGCAAATGAATTGTTGAAAAAAATATTTGTAAAAGCTGATAGTTTTGATGATTTTTCCGAATATTTGCTAAATATTCTTCATTCAATTTTCTCTCATTTTAGCACAAATGACACTTCAAAATTTCAAATAGAAAAAGAATATTTATATCAAATATATTTAAGTATCAAGCAATTGAACGATATTTTGCTTGGGCAGCAATTCGAAATTGATACAAAAACATATATTTCTCTTCTTAAACAAATAATCAAAAACCTGAGAGTACCATTTTTTGGCGAGCCACTGACCGGTCTTCAAATTATGGGAATATTGGAAACCAGAGTGTTAGATTTCGAAAATGTAATAATTCTTTCGATGAATGAGGGGAAACTTCCAGCAATAAAATCGTCATCGTCCTTCATTCCTTTCAATCTACGAAAAGGATTTGGGATGTCCACCATTCAACACAATGATGCAATTTATGCTTATTATTTCTACAATTTAATTCAGCGTGCAAAAAACATTTACCTTGTTTATCATACTCAATCGTCTGGAACCGAAAAAAACGAAAAAAGTAGATTTTTGCATCAACTAAAATTTGAATCTGATTTTCAAATTACTGAAAAAAACATTTCTTACAACATTAATATTCAGAAAAAAGAAGAAATTTCGGTGCCATGGTCAGCACAAATTGGCGAAGAAATTAATAAATTTATATCCCCAAACGGACAAAAATACCTTTCGCCAAGTGCCATAAATTTGTTTTTAGATTGCAAGCTAAAATTCTATTTCCAACATATTGCAAAAATGAAGGTTTCCGAGACTTTGCTCGAAGAAATTGACGCTATAATGTTTGGAAATATTTTGCATAAAACCATTGATATTCTTTACGAACCATTCAAAAACAAAAAAGTCAGCGATAACAATTTGGATGCAATTTTAAAAAACAAAGATTTGGTTGATAAAGCAATTAAAATGGCATTTCAAAAGGAATATTTCAAAACTGGCAAAAACGAAGAAATCGCAGAACCGGAAATTCAAGGCAGAAATATTATAATTTTTGAAGTGATAAAAAAATATGTACGACAGATTGTTAAAATTGATAAGCACAAAACTCCGTTCGAAATTGTTGGCTTGGAAGATAAATTTAAAATTCAATTTCCAATAAAATCGGCAGATGTCGATTTGAAAATTAACCTTGGCGGGACAATAGATAGAATTGATGATTTTGCCAACATAAGGCGAATTATTGACTATAAAACCGGTCAGGTAAAATTGAGTTTTAAGTCGATTGAATCTTTATTTATTAGCGATGACAATAAACGAAACAATGCAGCTTTTCAAACTTTTTTGTATTGTCTGATGTATAAAAACCAAACAAACTATGGTGGAGTTTTAGTGCCCGGCTTATATTTCACCAAAGAGCTTTTCAACAAAAATTTCGATTATAATATTAAAATGAACAAAAATCAAATTTTGAATTATAAGGACTATGCGAATGAGTTTGAAAATCGCCTGCAAAATCTACTTCTCGAAATTTTCGATAGAAATTTGATTTTTGAACAAACAAAAAATAGCGATTTGTGTAAATATTGCGATTATTCTAATATTTGCGGGAAATAAATCTTAAAAAGGAGCCGATTGATCATTATCTTTTTCTTTAAAAATATCATTAGTTGGGAAATTATCAGTTGTACCTGAACCTTCTTCCTGGCTATTAAATTTTGAGGGTACGCTAACTGTATTTTCGGAATATACCGGATTTCCTGCATTTGCAAAAATATTAAAATCAACATCAACGAATTTTGCAAAATGCGGCAAGAATTTAAGATTTACAGTTTCAGTAGCTCCATTTCTGTGTTTTGCAATTATAATTTCAGCTACACCTTTTAGAGAATTTCCTTCTTTGTCGGCATCAAGTCCATAATATTCCGGGCGATGAATAAAAACCACCATATCAGCATCTTGCTCTATAGCACCCGATTCTCTCAAATCTGAAAGCATTGGTCTTTTGTGAATTCCTGTCCGAGCTTCCACACCTCTATTTAGCTGCGATAGTGCAATTATTGGAACGTCAAGCTCTTTTGCGAGAGCCTTTAGCGATCGAGAAATTATGCTTACTTCTTGCTCTCGATTTCCTCGGTTCATATCAATACCGGCAGTCATAAGCTGGAGATAATCAATCATTATCAATTCAACTTTTTTCTTCTGCTTCAACAGTCTTCGGCATTTTGCCCGTAATTCAAAAATTGAAATTGCCGGCGTATCATCAATAAAAATTGACGCTTCCTGTAAGCTGGATATTTTCTTTTCGAGCTGTTCCCACTCAAAACCTTCCAATTTTCCATTTCTGATTTTTTCGGAAGCTAATTCTGTTTCTGAAACTATTAGTCTGTTTACAAGCTGCACGGCTGACATTTCGAGAGAAAAAATTGCTACGGAATGACCAAGCTCAACCGAAATATTTCTTGCTAAGGATAAAATAAAAGCAGTTTTTCCCATCGATGGTCTGGCTGCTATAATTATCAAATCGGATTTTTGCCAACCCGAGGTAATCCTATCAATATTTGTAAAACCCGAAGGTACGCCGCTATATTCTTTAGAATTTTTTCCAGCTTCCTCAATTCTCTTAATAGCTTCATCTACAAGCGGTTTAATCTCCTGAGTTTCTTTTTTGATATTTCCTTCAGAAATTTTAAAAAGTTCGGATTCAGAAAAATTCAAAAGTTCGAGAATATCATTATTCTCATCATAAGCTTTTCTTTGAATTTCGCTCGAAACACGTATCAGCTCTCGTTGAATATATTTTTGTACGACAATTCTGGCATGGAAATTTACGTGTGCAGCCGAACCAATTCTACTTGTCAATTGTGTAATATAAAATGGCCCGCCTACTTCATCAAGTTCGTTGTTTCTTCTTAACTGCTCTGTAACTGTAAGTATATCAATTGATTCGTTTGCTGAAGCTAATTGAAAAATTGCTTTATATATTTTTTGATGTTGCTCTTTATAAAAACTTTCGGGTTTTAAAAGTTCTATCACAGAATCGATTGCATTAGACTCAAGCATTAAAGCACCGAGCACAACTTCTTCTACATCAACTGCTTGCGGAGGAAGCTTACCTATTAATGATTGCTGATTTTCCGGAGATTTTGAATCGAAACTTTTTTTTGAACTCATTTGAATTTCTATTTAGATAAAATTTACAAAATTATAATATTGCCAAACTTATGAATATCAATTTTGCCAAAGTTATGAACATGTCGTTTTTTGACATTTAACTAATCATAAAATATGTTCAAAAACGACTTATTTTCAGTAGTATAGTTTGTTGATAATTTATTTCGATTTTTTTAAAGACCAAAACATCATGCCAATTGCAAAAACTAATGACACTATTGCAATAATAAAATTGCCTGAAAAACCAATTTTATTGTAAAAATATATTCCAATAATCGGGGCAAACGCAGCCCTAACACCTGTCAGAGTCAGATGAATTGACTGATACTGACCAGCATCTTCATTCTTGCAAAAATAAGCCGAACCTATGAACCAAAGCAAAGCCATAGTTGCAGCAAAAATTCCATAGAAAAAAAACGATAGAAGAAGCGAATAATAGATTTTAATATCAAAAACTATGAAGTGTTGTGGCATATATTCAGTAATTGTCATAAATACAAAATATAGCAGTAATGCGGAATAAGTGATTATTGCAAATTTTCGTGGATCGATTTTTCCAAGAAGTTTCCCAAAAAATGGCAATAAAACAATTGCAAGAATATTGTAGGCATTTTTGTAAAAAGCAACACTCGAATAATTCAAATTCAGTGCTTTATCAAAAAAAATGGTTATCACCGAAACCGAAACCATAAACGAAAATCCGTAGAGCATAAAACCAATTTCAAAATCGCGATATGGCTTGTTTTTTTGAATTATATCAATCATATTATTTATTGACTCAGCAATGGTTTTCCAAAATTTTTTCCTATTCAAGTTTACTGGGATTTCCTCATATTTTATTCTAGAAAGAAGGTTTATTGAAATTATACCAAGCAAACCGAGAAAAGGATATATGTACACGAAGGCATAATTGTCGTAATCGAGCAAGAAACCGAAAAAGAATGTTGAAATTAGTAATACAATTTTGTTGACAGAAGTAGCATAGCTATATAATTTTCCAAAATTATGATGAGAATAATTGCTCTTCAAAAATGCGTTTATTGTAGGAAGAACAATTGTAGAAGCAAGAAAATAGACAAAAAATATTGCAAGAAAAATGTAGTGATAGTACGAACTTCCAAGCATTTCTTCGCTGTTGCTCGGAAAAAACATTAATAAAACTAATGGCAGACGTGTTGAAAATGAAATAATTCGCAGCAGCTTTTTTTTGTTTTGAATTCTTTTCAAAATTTCCATTAGAAAAATTGAAAACAAAAAAACAACTACAGAAAACTGAAATAAAAAACTTAGCTGATAATCAGTTCCGAGTAAGCTTTTTATAAATACAAATTCGTTTAAGACTAAGATTCCGGCAATTATTCCTTCAATAATGGAATATGCCAAATGAAGTTTGAAAGTTCTACGCTCCTCTCCTACTACATCTTTCAGATATATATTCATTTACAGTCGATTGAAAAATTTGCAAAGATAATATGCTTTTTGCATCTAATAAATTATAAATTATTAATACTTAATATGTAGTTTATCAGGCTGTTTTATCAATAATAGATTATTATTTAATATTTTTATTTGCAATAAGAAAACTTAGAGTATTAAAGTTTTTATCCTCCTTGATTCAACAATTTTAAGAAATTATATTTTTTAAAATAATTCCAACTAAGATATTGGTTTTCTATAACTTTTGTTAATATTTGATTATTACAAACACGTAAAAATGTTTTTAAATTAATCAAATTTTTTTTACCTTTGGAAGGTTTGACTTTGATTATTGGAAATTTTAAGAAATTAAGAATTATTGTTATAGGAAATATTAAAATAGGACAAAACAGTAACTTACATAATTATGTTGGAAGAATTATGGAACAAAACAAGAAAGATGATAATGCTATCATTGCATAAATTACCATATCTCATCAAGAAGATCGCAAAAAACTCCTGAAACAGACTATAATAATTATATTTCAAAACCAAAAATATGAATAAATCTATGAGGAAGTTGAAAAATATTTGTGAAAGTAGTTATTAGGTTGTCATTAATTATCATTTGCAGTACGAAAACAGTATAGTACGAGATAAATGACATGAAGTAAATAACTCGAAATTTGCTCAAAAAATATTAAAATATGGAAAATCTTGATAACAAAACTAAAGATCAACATCAAAAACACTTAGTTGATGGGAAATATTCATTTAAGGATTTAGTTGATATAGACCAGTTACGTGCGGTGTTCGAACGATTCTCGAAGGCCACAGGATTTACCACAGGACTTATTTCATATCCCAATCAGGAGTTACTTATCCGTACAGGTTGGAGGGATATTTGCACCAAGTACCACCGTAGTTTATCCAACTCGGAAATTCACTGCAAGCAAAGCAATTTGGAACTTACCTCTTTGCTGAATGAGCAAAAGTCACTAAACATCAAACACTGCGAAAATGGGTTAATAGATGGTGCTACACCAATTATCATTAAGGGCACACACGTAGCAAATCTTGTTACAGGCCAGATACTTTTCGAAAAACCTGATATTAAACAGTTCAGAAAACAAGCTGAAACCTATGGTTACAATGTGGATACTTACCTCGAAGCACTTAAAAAGGTTCCGGTTGTATCAGAAAGGAAATTCAAAGAAGTAATGGAATTTTTATCTGAAATGGCAGTAATGCTTGCCGAGCAGGGATTAGTCGAACTACAAAGTCGTGAGGCTGCTCAAACCATTTTTGAGAGCGAAGAAAGGTTCAAACGACTTTTTAATAATTTAGGTGAGGCTGTTTTTGTTGCTGAAATTGGTTTTATTAACAGGGGACAAATTTTGGAAATTAATCCTGCAGCAGAAAAACAAACAGGCTACTCAAGAAATGAACTAATTGGTATGAATATAGCGAAAGATCTTGCCATTCCTAAATCCGGAGAGATCAGTCTTGATGAATGGGACACAAACTTGTTAAATGGTGAGCCCATTACTACTACTGAGAAAAAAAGGAGAAAGGATGGAACTCAATACTGGGTAGAAGTTATTGTTACACCGATTGAATATAAGGGTATAAAAGCATGTTTATCAATAAACCGAGACATCACCAAGCAAAAGAAAGCAGAGGATGAGTTGAAAGAAAGTGAAAAACGATATAGAACCCTCACAGAAGCAGCTCAGGATTCTGTTTTCATCATCGACCGCCAAGATAATATTACATTTGTAAATTCCTATGGAGCGAGTCTGTTTGGACAATTACCGAAAGATATAATTGGGAAACCACGCAAAATGATGTTTCCTCCTGAGGTATTTGAAAGCCAAAAGATAGATCTTCAACAAGTATTCAAATCCGGCAAGCCAATAATAAAAGATGCTAAAATTTCATATGGAAAACATGAAGTATGGCAAAGTACACGTTTAGTTCCGTTAAAGAGCGACACAGGCGAAATTTATGCCGTATTAGGTATTTCACGTGACATCACCGACCTCAAGTACACGGAATCAGCATTGAAGGAAAGCGAACGATTCCATCGGGTACTCCTGGATGATATGGTAACTTTTGTTACAGTTTTAAAACCGAACGGAGAAGTGATTTTTGTTAATAATACAACTCTAAAAGTTGGAGGACTAAGACTTGAAGATGTTGTGGGCAAGAAATATTACAATTGTGCATGGTGGACCCATTCGGAAGAAGTCCGCCAAACTGTAAAAAAATTTGTTGAGCAATGTGGGTGTGGCGAGACCTTAATCCACGACATACAGATTCGTAAAGCTGATGGTTCTTTAATGTGGATTGAGTTTAGCATGCATCCTATTTTTGACGAGGATGGTAGTGTTAAATATCTTATTCCTGAAGGGCGCAACATTAGTGTACGAAAAAAAGCAGAAGAAGATATTTCAAAACTATCTATTGCTGTAGCACAAAGCCCTTCAGTAATTGCAATCACAGATTTAAAGGGAAACTTAGAATATGTGAATCCTAAATTTACTGATCTTACCGGATATACTTTTGAAGAAGCCATAGGTCAAAATCCAAAAATTTTGAAATCAGATTATCAATCTGATGTAGTTTATAAAGAATTATGGAAAACAATTACTTCAGGTAAAGAGTGGCGGGGAGAATTTCACAATAAAAAGAAAGACGGAGAACTATTTTGGGAAGCTGCATCTGTTTCTCCGATTATAGACAAACAAGGAAAAACAATTAGTTATATAAAAGTTGCTGAAGATATTACTGAACGAAAACGAGCCGAGCAAATTCAAAAGGTATTATACAATATTTCCAATGCAGCTATCACCACTGATAATCTTAAAAAATTAATTGATCTGATACGTAAAGAGCTTGGGACAATCATTGATACAACAAATTTTTATGTAGCCTTGTACAATGAAAAAACAAATGAATTTTCATTACCATTTCATATAGACAAATTTGATAAAATCGTAACATTTTCGGCAGAAAAAACACTAACAGCTTATGTGGTAAAAAACAAAAAATCACTATTGGCAACAAAAGAGGTGAAAAATAATCTAGTTCAATCAGGTGAAGTTGAATTAATTGGGACAGATTCAGAAGTTTGGCTGGGAGTACCACTTAAAATTGAAGGAAAAGTAACAGGAGTTTTTGCAGTACAAAATTATACAGATAAAAATACATTTAACGAATCCGATTTGAAAATGCTTGAATTTGTATCTGACCAGATCAGTATTTCAATAGATAGGAAAAAGGCCGTAGAGGATTTGATTATCGCATTAAAAAAAGCCGAAGAAAGCGACCGTCTTAAAACCGCCTTTTTACAAAATGTAAGCCATGAGATACGCACACCAATGAATGGTATTCAAGGCTTTATTGAATTATTAAAAGAACCAAATCTTTCTGGCGACGAACAGCAAGAATTCTTAAGAATTATTCAGCAAAGTGGCAACCGCATGCTGAAAACTATTAAAGATTTGATGGATATTTCATTGATAGAATCAGGACAGGTGAAGATTTCTGTTTCAGAAATAAATTTAAACAAACAAAACGAAAACTTTTATAATATATATAAAACTGAAGTTGAAGAAAAAGGAATGAACCTTATCATTATAAATACATTAGGTGATCAAAATGCAAATATTAAAACTGATGTTGAGAAACTAATTGTAATACTGACCCACTTATTAAAAAATGCAATTAAGTATTCTAATAAAGGCATAATTGAATTAGGATATTTCCTTAAAACAAATAAAGAACCTAACGAACTGGAATTTTATATTAAGGACGAAGGTATTGGAATTGCCAAAAATAGACAGAAAGCTATTTTTGATCGTTTTATACAATCCGATATTTCTGAATCAAAACTGTATGAAGGAGCAGGTTTGGGTTTATCTATATCGAAAGCATATATAGAAATGCTTGGAGGTAAAATTTGGGTAAAATCCGAATTAGGTATGGGTTCGATTTTTCATTTTACGATTCCTTATAATGCAGGAATAAATGCAATTAGCAAAAATGCATATAAAATATTCAATTCAAATTCAGAATTTAAGATTAAAAATTTGAAAATATTGATTGTTGAAGATGAAGAAGAAATTGATTTGTATCTTAGCTTAATATTAAAAAATCTGTGCAAAGAAATTTTACATTCAAAAACTGGAAAAGATGCTGTTGAAATATGTTTTAATAATCCTGATATTGACATGATTTTAATGGATATAAGACTGCCGGATATGAATGGCTATAATGTTACAAGAAAAATCAGAGAGTTTAATAAAAATGTTACCATCATTGCACAAACTGCCTTTGCATTGTCAGGCGATAGAGAAAAAGCAATTGGTTGCGGTTGCAATTATTATATCACAAAACCAATTGTAAAAGATGAACTTGTTGAACTTATTAAAAGTCATTTTAAAGATATTAAATAAGTTCATTTTTTGTTATGCATCACTAATTAGAGTTTGTTTATAAAGTCCCTTTATGACGAAATCTTTCTAACCTTGAATGTTAATTATAGGCTGATAATGAAAGATTTACAAAAAACTCAAGGGGAGGTGTCTAATATAATTACCGATTTTTGGACAAGCGCAAATTATGATTTAGAAGGTCATTTTTTCTTTTGCAAGAAAATGATGGTTAATAATAATTTTGAGGCGTGTCAGAGGTTAATTGCTGTGAATTGCAATTCTCGAACTAATAATTTAATCTAATTTAAGGTATTTAATAAGGGAACTTCTAAAAATGCAAATTTCTTCGTTTTTTCAAAATTTCAAAATCCTCATTTACAATAGTAAACTGCGGTTTTGAAATTTCTTACGCCTTGAAATTTGCTATTTTAAGAAGTCCCCATAAGTTATTATTAATAATACACATAATTAATACTTGTTTATCACTTTTTCTTTATTAGAATTTACAAAAAGTATGTTGGCTAAATTATCATTAAAACCAGTAAAAATCTCAATATCTTCAATAGTAATATTATCTCCAAGAAATCCGGTGATTGTTAAATCGGCATCAACCGAAGATTTGCATATAATATCTTTTACTCCTTTTTTAGTTTCTAATGGAATTATTTCTACGTTTTCTGGAGAAATGGGCAAACGGCCAGATTTTATCAGAGCTAAAAGTTTTTCTCTCTCATCGTCAATTTTGTTTTGTGGATATAACGCAAATATTTTGATATAGCCTTTTCTCCATTCAGGATGACCTAAAATTATGTAGGCCAAAAGAATCATCAGGCTGGCATTTTCGTAATCGTTTTCGGTTATCCAAACATGAATTTCTTTTCTGTATCCAAATCCTTTGTATGAGGTATTCAAAACACAGACATCAAAATCTGTCGATTTTAGTAATGAATAATTTTTTAGCGCATCAAACAAACTTTCGGGTTCACTTCTCGAAAATTCAAACAAAATCATATTGTTAATTTTACCGGAAATGCTTGTGAGCTGAATTACCTGTGCGATAGCTGAAGTGTAAGACGGACTAATTATTGTATCGAGATACACTCTATTTTTGCTTCCGGCAGCAAGATTTATGAGTTTCGACAAAATTTCTTTAGAATTTTTATTTGTTTCTTCATTCAGAAAACCATTTATGTAGTGAATGTATGTTCCAAAACCGTATTTATACGAAAGCCATCGCAATAAATCGAATGCTGCTCTGCGTTTGAATGAATCCTGAGAGATACATACCATAAATGGTCTCCAATGGCTATCGTGTCCTTCTTTATCGGCTCGCTGAGTAAAAACCTGCAACTGACGACTTAATTGAAAAATCACACCTCTAAATAGATTTACCAAGCCTTTTCTATCTTTATTGTATTTGCTTATAGAATAATATATCAAAGCCATTATCACTAATGATAAGACTGCATATGTCAAATTCATTTTAAACATAAGCCAAAAAGAAAGAACAGCACCAAGTAATGAAAAATACCATCTGGAACGAAATGTAGGGCGGTAGGAAGGATCGGCAGCAAAATGTTCTAAAAATGAGATTAAACAAATTGCTCCGTATGTTACCATAAAAAACATTGAAATGATTTGCGCTACAAAATTAATATCGCCAATTGCAATAAAAAATACTGCAATGATTATTGTAATAAATGATGAATTTATAGGCTCATTCGAAGCTCCTTTTCCTTTTGCAAACCATTTATTAATTCTACTTTGCGGAAATATTTTGTCTAAGCCTATTGCCTGCAATGTTCGAGGTGCTACCATAATTGAGCCTATTGCTGATGATAAAGAAGCACTTGCCAATCCAATTGGGATGATTGGTCCCCATAAAGCAATTTTTTGCATAATTAATTGATCTGAGGCTAATTCTTCAGGACTGGCTGAAATTGTTAATTTGAATGCCACTGCTATATATATCACAATTCCTGCTATGGTAGCAAAAATAGTACCTCTCGGGATAGATTTTTTCGGATCTTTCAAATCGCCCGACAATCCAAGACCGGCAGCCAAACCTGTAAAGGCTGGAAAAATAATTGTGAATACGTAGAAAAAATTATCCGGATTGTCGATATGCGCTTGATAGTTTACACTTTCGATGGAACCGGTAGATTTTCCCATGAAAAAAAGAAGAATGGAAGTAAAAAGTAGTGCAACAACTATATATAAGGCTTTCATGCCAAAATTTGCTCCTCTTGTCAAAATCAAAATGGAAATTAAAACCATTGTAGGCAAACTAATTAATCTCTTATCATAAATCAACCAGCCAAAATTATCGGCAACATATTGAATGAGAGGATCAAAAGCTTCAGCAAATGCTATTATGTAAAAAGCTACACTTATGGCTTGAGAAAGATAGAGTGCAATTCCTATAGCAGCACCAATATTTAAACCAAATGAGCGAGAAATGATATAATAGGCACCTCCGCCCAGAACTTTTTGGTTAGTTGCAATTTCTGCAACAGCAAGAGCAGTTGGGATAGTTATTAAGTGCCCAATAATGATTATTGCAACAACTCCAGAAAAACCAACATGGCCAACTGCGTATCCAAAACGTAAAAATAGAATAGCACCCAAAATTGTAGAAATAGCCGTCATAAAAACAGGCATTGTCCCAAAATTAGCCTTTTTATCTAAAAGTGTGCTTTTCATTGAATTTAGGTTTATATGCTCACAAATTTCAATTTGATTTTAACTTTCTGACATAGGTTAAAATCTTATTAGTATAATTTCGAGCCAATTAAATGTATAAACTCTTCGCGAGTTTTGGTTCTCTCGAAGGCTCCGGTAAATGCAGATGTTGTGGTAACAGAGTTTTGTTTTTGTATTCCACGCATTTGCATGCACATATGTTGAGCCTCTATCACAACTGCGACACCAAGTGGGTTTAAGGTAGAATCAATACAATCTCTAATCTGGGTAGTCATGCGTTCCTGAACCTGCAATCGTCGTGCATATGCTTCAACTACTCTGGCAATTTTGCTAAGTCCGGTGATATAACCATTTGGTATGTATGCAACATGAGCTTTACCAACGAAAGGTATTAAATGATGCTCGCATAAAGAATATATTTCGATATCTTTAACGATAACCATTTGCTTGTATTCTTCTTTAAACATTGCTGATTTTACAATATCTGATGGCTCAATGCTGTATCCATTTGTCAAAAATTGTATTGCTTTTGCTACTCGCAGCGGGGTTTTTAGTAAGCCTTCCCTTTCAGAATCCTCGCCAATAAGTTTCAAGATTTCATAATAATGACTTGCTAATTTTGTTGTAGTCTCGTCATTGTATTTTTCTATGCGTAAATATCCATCTTTATTTACAGTTTTTATTCCATTGTTTATTATTTCCATTAATCGCGATTTTATTTTATCAATTTGATATTAAACAAAAGCTTGAACTAACAATCTTTTGTTGACAGTATATTAAATAGTTATGACATAATGTAAATCTCAAAATTTAAATTATACAAATTTTCTTTTTAAACCTTCATCATATAAGTTTCCTAATGTAGTTGCAGCTTCCTTAAAGCGACTGCAAAGCATCATTGCTGCAATAACATAAGGTTTGTTTGCGGCTTGTTTGTATGTTTGAATTCTATACTTTTCAAAAACTTTTTCAGACACTTCCCCATTTTTGCACGATACATTAGAAATATCTGCTGGCAAACAATGCATGTATAAAGCGTTCTGCTTATTTGTCAAATTCATTTTTGTTTCATTACACTCCCAACTTTTATGTTTAAAGTTGTTTTCAAGACACTGTATTTCAAGTTTTTGCAGGGCATCAGTATTTTTTGTTTTAAGCAGTTCGGTTCTTTCCTTCATAATATGAAGTGGTGCCCAGCTTTTAGGATAAACAATATCTGCATCGGCAAATGCTTCGTCCATTGAGTTTGAAATATTGAACTCTCCTCCACTCTTTTTTGCGTTTATTTTTGCAATTTTAATAACTTCCGGTAATAAATCGTAGCCTTCAGGAAAAGCTAAATCTACATTCATTCCAAATCTGGTTAATAAACCTATAATCCCCTGAGGAACTGAAAGTGGCTTGCCATAACTTGGCGAATATGCCCAGCTCATTGCAATCTTTTTTCCTTTCAATTTTTCGATAGAGCCGAAATGATTTTTTAAGTGTATCAAATCTGCCATGGTTTGAGTAGGATGATCAATGTCGCATTGCAAATTTATTATGCTTGGATTTTGTTGCAAAACTCCTTCATCATAGCCCTCTTTAAGAGCTGTGGAAACTTCCTTCATATAAGAATTTCCTTCGCCAAGATACATATCATCTCTTATTCCAATAATTTCTGTGAAAAAAGAAATCATATTTGCTGTCTCGCGAATTGTTTCGCCATGAGATACTTGCGATTTCTTTTCATCAAAATCTTGAATTCCAAGCCCTAAAAGGTTAGCAGCCGAGGCAAAAGAAAAACGAGTTCTGGTAGATTGATCTCTAAATAAAGAAATTGCAAGGCCCGATTGAAAACAATTTGTAGCAATATTATTTTCACGCAAATATTTCAAGGCTTCTGCAACTAAGACTATCTGTTGAATTTCGCTATCTGTTTTCTGCCACGACAATAAAAAATCTTTATTGTAATTGCATATCGAAACATTTTTAATGCTATTTAAAAGTTGATGAAAGTTGTTGGTCATATTATGAAATATTAATAAAACTCAAATTAGATATAAAATATATTCCTACATAATTTCTATTTTCCAATTGCATTCTTTGTAACATTCTGTTTTATAGCCATAAAGAATTATTTTAGTAAAAAAAATAAACTAATATTCTTGAAATATCTGTTCAAAATATCAGGCTTTTTGTCATCAAATTAATAAATTTAGTCATTTATTTTATGGCTTTAGTCAAATCAAAAGTAACAAAATCGCATTAATCAAGTACACATATGTGAGGTAAATTTATAGTAGATTTTTTTCATTTATTGGTTGGGTAAAAAGGCGACTTCGGTCGCCTTTCTTCATTTAACAGCTTATTAATTTTTATAAAATGGGACTTTCACAACTTTTGCTTTAATCAGCTTTTTTCTGACTTTGATATAAATTTCAGTATCAACTTTAGTAAATCCTTTATTTAAATAGCCCATTCCTATCCCCTTTTTTAGAACCGGCGACATTGTTCCGGAAGTTACAATCCCTATTTTATTTTCTTCAGAATCGCAAATTTCATAGCCTTGCCTTGGAATCCCTTTATCTAACAATTCAAAGCCTTTCAAACGACGATTTACGCCTTCTTCTTTTTGTTTAAATAGAAACTCTTTGTCAATAAAATTGTTTGAATCAACAAATTTCGTAATCCAACCTAATCCAGCCTCAATAGGCGAAGTTGTATCATCAATATCGTTTCCGTATAAACAAAATCCCATTTCGAGCCGAAGTGTATCTCTTGCGGCAAGTCCTATTGGTTTGATATTTTGCTCCTTTCCAGCTTCAAATATTGCCTCCCAAAGTTTTCCGGCATCTTCATTTTTCACATAAATTTCGAAACCGCCAGAACCGGTATATCCTGTTGCAGAAAGTATTACATCTTTTACTCTGGCAAATTCCCCAATTTTGAATGTGTAATAAGGAATTTCTTCAAGATCAAAATCAGTGAGTGCCTGCAAAACTTTATTTGTATTTGGTCCTTGAATTGCAAGCTGGGCAATTTCGTCCGAGGCATTTATCAATTCTGCTCCCATCGAATTTTGTTTATTTACCCACGCCCAATCTTTATCGATATTGGAGGCATTGACTACAAGCAAAAAATTATCGTAAGCCAGTCTATATACCAAAAGATCGTCAACGATACCTCCTTTTCCGTTCGGGAAACAAGTATATTGAACTTTTCCATCAGAAAGTTTTGAAGCATCGTTTGAGGTAACCAACTGTACAAAATCTAATGCTTTTTCGCCTTTTACCCAAAATTCGCCCATATGCGAAACATCAAAAACTCCGACATTGTTTCTAACCGTCATATGTTCTTCGTTTACTCCTGAAAATTCAACTGGCATGTTATATCCTGCAAATTCCAGCATTCTTGCTCCAAGCTTTTTATGATACTCTGTAAATGCGGTACTTTTCATAATTTATATAATTTATTATTATAAACAATAATTTTAAAATCTCACAAAAATATACTTTTTACATGGATTATTAGTGTATCTAATTATTAATTGGAAAAGAAAAATTGAGTTTTATGCACCAATTTTTAGCTCAAGAAAAAAAGTGGCTATTGCTAAGAATTTCTATCCTGAATAATTCATAAATTTTCGTAACGAAAGTTCAAAATATGTGTCAGATTTGAACTACCACAGATTTTTATTTTTGAGTAATAGCGAGCTATTTTGATGGAATAAAAATTGAGGATGGTCAAAGATGATGTGCAGTTTGGGCTTGTAGTAGAAATATTTATGAATTATTCAGGCTAGATTTCTGGTACCAAGAAACCGATTTTCTATGTATTTCATAACATTTTTGGTTCCTTAGAATAACTATATCTTTGAAGAAAAATAATTGTAGAATTTTAAAATGCTTCAATATTATGAACAATACATTTTCAATAATAATTAATCCTGTATCTGGCAGCGGACTGGGTTTAAAGAATTGGAGTGATATTGAAAAATTGCTCAAACAAAAAAACATAAAATATTCAGAATATTATACTTTGAATTACAATTCAACAATCAAATATTGCAATGAGCAAATTTCATCGGGAATTCGTAATTTTATAGTCATTGGAGGCGATGGCACTTTAAACGAAGTAGCTAACAGCATTTTAACACAAACAAAAATTAAAATTAGTGAATTTTCTATTTCAGTAATTCCGGTTGGAACCGGCAACGATTGGTGCAGAACTTTTAAAATACCATTTGATTATACTAAAGCAATTGATATTATTTGTAAGCAGAATTTCAAATTTCAGGATGTTGGAAAAGCTTTTTTTCATAATAATGGGAAAAAACAAATTCGTTATTTTGTTAATGTTGCCGGAGCTGGTTTCGATGCTTTTGTTGCATATAAAACCAACTTGAAATCTGATAAAGGACAAGGTTCTGCTTTGAGCTATTTGTGGAATTTATTTACAGGACTTTTTCAGTATAAATCTACTCGTGTTAAACTGAATTATGAAGACAAGAGTACAAATAATTTAGTTTTTAGTATGAGTATAGGCATTGGAAAATTCAATGGTGGTGGAATGATGCAACTACCTGAAGCTATTCCAGACGATGGACTTTTTGATACTACTGTAATTAACAAGATGAGCAAATTGAAAATTATTCGCAATATTAAGAAGTTATATGATGGTTCGATAATAAATGTGCCAAATATTGATAGTTTCAGAGCCAAAAAAATTATGATTGACTCAGAGCCAAAAATAAAACTTGAGCTCGATGGCGAAATTTGTGGAGAAAGCCCATTTGAATTCGAAATAATCCCACAATATTTGAAGGTTTGTGTGCCTGAATAAAAATTTTAAATACAATTATTTCTATTAATATTTCAATTAAGTTCTTTACTTTCGCCTCATAATTTCAACTTTTAACATGAAAACATACAATACAATTTTTTTTGATTTAGACAGAACTATTTGGGATTTCGATACAAATTCGAAGAACACTCTACAGGAGCTTATTGAAAATAATGGACTGAGTGCCGTTTTTGGAAGCTTTGAAGAGTTTTATAATATTTACAAGAAAGTAAATGATTCGCTCTGGGCAAAATATCGGGACGGAAAAATTGAAAAAGAAATTTTAAGCTGGAAACGATTTTATGATACTTTTTTGAAATTTGGCCTGGATGATATCGAAATTGCCAAAATATTTGGTTTGGGATATGTAAGTCTAAGTCCAACAAAAACAAAACTTTTCCCGCATTCTCACGAGGTTTTAGAATATTTGGAGAATAAATATACATTATATATAATCACGAATGGATTTAGCGAAGTTCAGTATGAAAAAATTAAGAATTGCCGACTTGGCGGTTATTTTTCTGATATTTTCACATCGGAAGAAATTGGTGTAAAAAAGCCTGATGCAAAAATTTTCAATCATGCGGTCGAGATTTCCAAGACAAAAAGGAAGAATTGCCTTATGATTGGAGACGATTTGAATGTGGACATTATTGGTGCAAGAAGAGCAGGAATCGATCAGGTATTTTTTAATTTCGATAAAATAGTTCATACCGAAAAAGTAACTTTTGAAATTAGCTCGCTTATTCAGCTTAAAGAAATACTGTAAATGCTTGATATTTAAATCAATAAAACATTTTTAATATTGTCAAAAATTGTCAAAAATTCACTTAAAAAAAATCTGTGATTCTGTAGCAAATTACATACAAATAGTTTTCATTTTGAGATTTTAAACAATCTCTCCATAAATATCATATTCTTCTGCCCTATTCAGTTTAACATCGTAAAACTCCCCAATTTTAAGCTGGTTTTCGGTGCTACTAATTAAAATTTCGTTATCAACTTCCGGTGAATCAAATTCTGTTCTGCCGATATAAAAATCTCCTTCGAGCCTATCAATTAATACTTTATAATTTCTACCAATCATTTTCAGATTGTGTTCCATTGATATTCCTTGCTGAAGTTCAAGAATTTCTTCCTTGCGTTGATTTTTCGTTTCTTCAGGAATATTGTCTTCGTATTTCTCTGCAGCAAAAGTATCTTCCTCTTCAGAATATGTAAAAACGCCCAATCTGTCGAATTTTACCTCAGATAATACTTCAAACAATTGCTGAAAATCCTTATCAGTTTCTCCGGGATGCCCTACAAGAATTGTTGTTCGTAAAGCAATATTTGGATTTTCTTGTCTGATTTTTTCAATCAAGTCCAAACTTTCGTTTTTGTTGGTTCGGCGTTTCATTTTTTGCAAAACCGAATTGCTAAAATGCTGAAAAGGAATGTCAAGATAGTTGCAAATTTTCGGGTGATTTTTAATTTTTTGTAGAACATCGACCGGAAAATTTGCAGGATAGGCATAATGTAGCCTAATCCATTCAATTCCGTCAATTTCAACTAAACTGTCTAAAAGTTCTGCCAATGCTTGTTTTTTGTAAATATCATTTCCATAATAGGTTAAATCTTGAGCTATCAATATCAATTCTTTCACTCCGATTGATGCTAAGTATTTAGCCTCAGAAACTAAAATTTCTATTGGTTTCGAAATATGTTTTCCTCTAATCAAAGGAATAGCACAAAAGGAGCAAGTTCTATCGCATCCTTCCGAAATTTTCAAATATGCAAAATGTTTGGGGGTAGATAATTTTCGTTCACCTACCAGCTCTTTGCGATAGTCTGCTCCAATTTCTTCAACTATATTTTTAAATTCAGATACACCAAAATATTTGTCAACATTAGGAATTTCTTTTTCGAGTTCGCTTTTGTAGCGTTGCGATAAGCATCCCATTACGAACAAATTCTTAATATTTCCATCTTCTTTTTCTTTCGAGAATCGTAGAATTGTATTGATTGATTCTTCTTTTGCATCGGAAATGAAACCGCAAGTATTGATCACTACTGTGTTGGTATTTTGGGAATAAGAATCGTGTTCTATATTAATATTAGAGCTTTCGAGTTGTCGCATCAAAACCTCCGAATCAACCACATTTTTTGAGCACCCAAGTGTGATTATGCTTATATTATGTTTTTGCATTTTTGCTTTATTTAATTTAATAATTCGGCAAATAAAACATATATATCTGAATTAAGAAAATGAGTTTAGAAGTGTTCTTGATCTGGAGTGTTCTGAGATTTGTATTTTATTTGCCAAAGTATTTATAAATTACATCCATTAACAAATTTTTGTTTAGAGGTTTTGTAATATAATCGTCGCAGCCTGCTGCTATGGCTTTTTCACGATCGCCTCTCATTGCATAGGCTGTTTGTGCTACAACAATCACATCTTTGTTGAATTCTTTAATTTGTCGGGTAGCTTCATAACCGTTAAGTAGAGGCATTTTTATATCCATGAGTATTAGGTCAATATCTTTGTTTTTTCTGCAACATTTCACTGCTTCCATTCCATTTTCAGCATGCAGAATTTCCCTGCATACGTTTTTTAGAATTATTGAGATTTGCATATCTGTATATTTTTCGTCTTCAGCAATCAGGATTTTCAATTTTTTGGCTTTTTCTGTAATTATGGTACCTACCTTTTTTTGTTTATCTTTTTCTTTGGTATTGTAGGGAATTGTGAAATAGAAAACTGCGCCTTGTCCTTCTACAGATTCAACCCATATTTTTCCACCGAGCAAATTTACATATGCCTTGGCAATAGTTAAACCTAAGCCTGTGCCTTCAAAATGTCTTGTGTGTGAAATATCTACTTGCCTAAATAAATCGAAAATTGAGAGTAACTTATCTTTTGGAATTCCAATACCTTCATCTTTAACGAAAAAAACTAATTCTGTTGGAGCTATTTCATTATTGTGATGATATCCATATTCAATTATTCCTTCAGATGTAAATTTAATTGCATTTGCAATAAGGTTATTAAGAATTGTTTTTAGTTTAGATTGGTCAGTTCTAAGAATTGCTTCTTTTGACGGCAGGGAATTACTAAATCGAATTTCCATTCCATTTTTAGTTACTTCATCAAGATAGTAGATATAAAGACTTTCTGTAAGTTTGTTTAAATCTGTGTCGATTATTGAAAGATCTACTTGATTTGATTGTATCAATGAAATATCTAATAGTTGGTTAAGAGTATTCATCATTCTGTCGCTACTAATTTCAATAATATCGATATACTCTTGTAGTTCTTCAGGTGTAATTTCAGGGCTTTTTAATAATGATAGAAATCCTATTATTCCATTCATTGGAGTCCTTATTTCGTGGCTCATATTTGCAAGAAAAGCAGACTTCAATTTATCGCTTTCTTTGGCTTTTTCGAGAGCTACTTTCATATTATCATCATTTTTTTTCCGTTCTGAAATATCTCTGATAATACCAATAGTACTCCATTTGTTTTTAAGAAGAGTTCGAGCTAAGGATAATTCTATCGGGAATTCTGTACCATCTTTTTTTAAAGCAAACAATTCTAAAGTTTTACCAATTGCATATCCTTCACCTGAATTTTTGTATTTATTGAAGCCAATTTGAAAATCTTTGTAAAATCTTGGTGGTGCAATGGTTTTATGTAAACTTTTATTTAATATTTCTTCAGCAGTAAAGCCAAATATTTCTTCAGCCATTTTGTTCCAATAAGAAATATTTCCTTCATTATCAATCATAACAATTGCATCGTTGGCTGTGTTGCTTAGTGTTTTATACTTTTCTTCGCTCTCGTGTATTAATTCTTCTGCTTGCTTCTTTTCGGTGATATCTTGGGCAATTCCATCGTAATATTCTATATTCCCTTTTAAATCAATAACTGCTTTTATTGATAATGAAACCCATAATATTTTTCCATCCTTTCTAACTAAAGTTGTTTCATAGTTCTTTACAATTCCCTCCCTTTTGAGGACTGACAGAAGTTTTTGATAGTCAGGTTCTTTGAAGAAAATATTGTTGATAGTAATGTTTTTTAATTCGTCTATTGAATCGTATGATAATGTTTCAGCAAATGTGCTATTTGCTGATATGATTTTGCCATTTGCTGTAGAACGGAAAACACTGACTGGTACATTATCGAATAATTCTCTTATAATTCTCTCATTTTCACGAAGCTTATTTTCAGAATAATTCATGTAATCATATGTTCGCAAGCTTGCTGATACAACAGAAAATAGTTTATTGGCTGTTAGTTCGGTTTTGGTTCTATAGTCGTCAATATCAAAATTTTGCATCACATGTTTCTCAGGTACAATTCCTGATTGACCTGTTCTGATTACTATTCGTATGATTTTATTATTGAGTTCTTCTCTTATGAATTTGACTATCTCTAAGCCAGCTGTATCTGTTTCCATTACAACATCTAATAGCACTAAGAAAATGTCTTTTTCTTTAATTAGAATTTTTTTTGCTTGTAGTCCGGAGAATGCACTCAAAATTTCAATATTTTTTCCTTCATAAAGAAAATCATCTAAGGCTAATTTTGTTACAGCATGCACATCAACTTCATCATCGATAACGAGAATTTTTTTTCTGTTTAGTTTTTTGTTTTCGTTCATATTTTTTTGTCAATTTTCTGTATTGATAAAATGTTGTTTCTATAATTTATCAAAGTGTTTATGTAACATTTCTATAAGCACATCTTTATCAATAGGTTTTGTAATATAGTCGTTGCAACCAGCTTCGAGGGCTTTTTTGCGATCAGCTTCATCTGTATTTACTGTTTGAGCAATAATGACTACATTTCTGTCAAAATCTCTAATTTGTTGCGTTGCCACGTATCCATCCATTGTTGGCATATTGATATCCATAAGTATTAAATCAATATCAGGATTATTTATACATATTTTAAGTGCCTCAATTCCAGTTCTTGCAAACAATATTTCGCCACAAATATTTTGCAAACTCATACAAATATGTATTTCTGCCGAAAAATCATCTTCAACAATCAAAACTTTCAATTTGCATAAATTAAAGTTTTTATTTTGTACAGAATTCTTAGTTTCACTAATTATTCCATCTTCGCCTGAGTCGTCATATTGAAGTGAAAAATGGAATGTACTTCCTTCTCCTTCAATATTTTTACTTTCTACTCCTACTTCACCACCTTGTTTTTCTACAATTCGTCTAACTATTGATAATCCCAAACCATATCCAATGCTTTTCAACTGATTCAACCGTTCAAACTTGTTAAATAATAGTTTTTGATTTTCTTCTGAAATTCCCGGTCCGAAATCTCTTACACTAAAACGAACCATTTTTTTATTGCTCTTTTCTGACTTTATTATTTCGTAGTTAATATCAATTTTGGGAGATTCTCCTCCATACTTTAGAGCATTGCTTAAATAATTCATCCAAACCTCTTCAATCCATTGTGGATTGCCCAAAACCACAGGAAGCGTCTCAGGAGCGTTTATACTTGCATTGGCTTCAATTTTCATTGAATATATTCGGTTTAAACTTTCTGCTAAAACTTTGTTCATATTAAGCCTTTCAAACACAACATCAGATTTTCTGACACTTGCCAATAATAGAAGGCTATCAATAATTTTATTCATCTTATGGGCAGTTGTTTCAATTATTTGTAAGTAGTTTTTCCGATCAAATATAGAAATATCAGACTCTTCTGTAATTAACAAATTTGAAAAACCTAATATTGAACCTAAAGGATTTTTAAGGTCATGAGCTACTGTATGTGAAAAAGAATTTAACTCTTCGTTACGTTCCTGCAATTCATTATTTTGCTGGCGAATTTCTTCTTCAGCTTTTTTGCGATCGGTAATATTTTCGGCTACCTTAACATAATTTATAATGTTGTTCTGGCTATCAAAAATCGGAGAAATTGATGCAGATTCCCAAAAAGATTCACCATTTTTCTTTTTATTATGAAATTCTCCACGCCATGTTTTCCCAGACGAAATTGTTTCCCACAAATCCTTATACACTTCATCAGATTGGTAACCGGTTTTCTGAATTCTTGGATTTTCCCCAACTACTTCGTCCAAAGAGTATCCAGACAATTCGGTAAACTTTGGGTTAACATATTCAATATTTCCTTTAGTATCTGTAATTGCTATTACTGCCGGACTTTGTTCTACTGCAACAGAAAGCTTTTTATTATCTTCAATAGATTTTTTTTGCGAGCTAATATCTTCTGCAACTGTATATATTTTATCTATCTCACCAGTTTCATTTTTGAATGGCACAATTGTTACTGATAAGATAGTGGTTTTGTTCAATTTAGATTTAAAATTCATTTCAAATTTAATTGTCTTACCGGTTTTACATACTTCAAGAAAATATTTGGCATATCCGCTATCATTCAATAACTTATAATCAATTAAATTAATTTGTTCAGGTTCTTCAAAAAGAGACACAAGAAGTTCTTTTGCATTTTCGTTTAGCTCAACAATTGTTCCTTCCGGTTTTGCCGTAAAAATTGGAAAAGGCGAATTTTCGAAAAGTAGTCTGTAATTTTTTTCGCTTTCTGCAATTGCAGCTTCGTTATTTTTTCTTTCAGTAATATTACGAAAAATCCCTTCAATTCCTGCATATTTTTCATTTTCATCAAAATAAATTCTCGAATTTGTTTCAACGAAAATGTTCTTATTTCTTTTAGTTCTTATCTCTCCATAATAGTTTTCAATACTACCCTTTTCTCGAATTTTTTTAAGAAACTGTTTTCTGTCATCAGGATTTGTAAAGAAACTTGATATTTTTTTCCCATTAATTTCACTCTTATCGAAACCGGTAATTTCTTCGACAGAAGGACTACTTAATATCACAATCCCTTCTTTATCAGTTCTGTAATAGCCGTCAATCATGTTTTCAAGAATGCTTCTATATTTCTCCTCACTTTTTTTTAATTCACTCTCAACTAGTTTTAGTTCGGAGATATCGCTTATGAAGCCTTCAAGAGCAATCATATTTTTATTTGCATCATAGACTGCCTGACCTTGCTCCCATACCCACTTTTGCTTTCTGTCTGAAGTGAGAATGCGGTAGATTAATTGAAAAGGTTTTTGCTTGCTAATTGCACTTTGTACTTGATTCCATACTTCATCGCGGTCTTCCATTAAAATTATGTCGGAATATGAAAGTAAATTATTATTCATTAGATCGGCTGGTTTATATCCGGTTAGCTTATGGCAACCATCAGATACGAATTCCATTGTCCAATCGGAATCGTTTTTGCATCTATAGACCATTCCGGGCAAATTCTCCATTAAGGTAGATAATCGCCGTTTACTTTCAGATAATGATTCTTTTATATGATTTTCTAATATTTTAGGTTTTTCGTACTCCAAAACTATTGCTTTCAAGCTTTCAATTTCAGCAATAAGCTGCTCTTTCGTACAATTGTCATAACTTTTCATAATTACATTTTTCACACTCAACAATTATTTTAAAAACTTAAAATGTAAAATTAAACAAAAAAATGGAGTATATATATTTATAGCAATTCGTTTTTTACAGAGGTTTTAACATATACCATATTTGTCATTTTTAGCTATAAACTTTGATTTCTCATAGCTAAGAGTTCGATAATTTTTCATGATCTAAATACCTTTTCGTTTTTTCTTAGTATTTTTGGAAGTCTTATCAACTGTAAATTTATGTTTTAAAATTTTTACTATTTTCGGCAACTATTATTAATATCTTTTGTCTAATTACTGATGTATAACTAATTTGTTTTGATAATGAAAAAAAATATAGTTCTAATTATAGGAATATTTCTCCTCTCAATTTCTCAATCACAATCCCAAAGTAATCTGATTTTTGAGGAAAACAAGGGTCAATGGAATAAGAATGCCCTGTATATGGCAAATCTTAACTATGGAAGGGCATTTTTCGAAAGCGGAACTTTCACATATTTGTTTTATAGCCAGGACGATTTAGATGGAATTCACGCTCATTGTAGTAAAAGTACAGGCATTAATGATTGTTCGCACAATCACGATTTAGAAAAAAACGAAAAAATAATTCGTGCACATGCCTATAAAACAAGGTTTTTAAACTCAAATAAATCTGTGAGTCTTTCATCTGAAAAAAAACAAGCAGGATATAGAAATTATTTTATTGGAAATGTTCAGGAAAATTGGGCAACTCATGTCAATTTGTTTAAACAAATAAATTATACAAGCATTTACGATGGAATAGACTTAAACGTTTATAGCCATCAAATGAATTTGAAATACGATATCATTGTAAAGCCCGGTAGCGATTTAAGCAAAATAAGAATTGAATATGAAGGTACCGACAACATGTATGTCGAAAACGGAAACCTGCATATCGAAACATCGGTAAATCAAATAGTTGAGCAAAAACCTTATGTCTATCAAATTATTGAAAATCAAAAAGTTGAAGTTGAATGTAATTATGAGTTAAAAAACAATATTCTTTCTTTTGTGTGTCCTGCCGGTTACAACATGAACTACGATCTTATTATTGATCCAATATTAGTAGCAGCTACTTTTTCGGGTTCATCATGCACAAATTATGGGCACTCGGCTACTTATGACGTATTGGGCTATATATACACTGGTGCAAGGTCGTTTGGCATTGGTTATCCAACAACTACCGGAGCTGTACAAAGTACTTTCGGTGGTAGTACCGACATCGGAGTAAGCAAACTAAATCAAGATGGCTCTGCATTGGTTTGGGCTACTTACCTTGGCGGTAATAATTCTGACAATGTACATAGCATGTTCGTTAATAACAATTTTGATTTATATGTTTACGGAACTGCGGCTTCAACGGATTATCCTGTTTCTACAAATGCTTTTTCAACTACAATGAGTGGTTCAACGGATATTGTTGTAACTAAACTCGATTCAACAGGAACGGTTATGATTGGCTCAACATATATTGGTGGTAACGATTCAGATGGATTAAATGGCATAAGTTCAAACTACGGAGATACTTATCGTGGAGAAATTATTGTAAACGATGCAGATAATTGTTTGGTTGCAAGCTATACAAATTCCAGCAATTTTCCAACCACAGCAAGCGCATTTCAAACCACAACCGGTACGCAACAAGATGGAGTAATATTTAAATTCAATAGCGACCTCTCAGCCCTAATATGGAGTACATTTCTTGGTGGAACAGGCGATGATGCTTGCTATGGAATAAGGGTTGATGATAACGATGATGTATATGTTACCGGAACTGCAGCTAACAACGATTTTCCTTCGATTAGTGGCGGTGCATATCCCCACCATCAGGGTTCTACCAGAGATGGTTTTATAGCAAAACTAAATAGCTCTGGCAGCTCAATGTTTGCTTTCACATTTTATGGAACCGATCAACAAGATCAATCCTTTTTTTTAGATTTAGACTACAACGATTATGTTTATATTTACGGTCAAAGTAGTGGAAGCATACCCGTAGAACCCGTTGGAATTTATTCAAATTCGGGAAGCCATCAATTCATTGCAAAGTTTAATAACAGTTTGAGTTCCGTAAGTTTCTCAACTGTTTTTGGTTCAGGAGGTAGCAGTACTGATATTTCACCATCAGCTTTTATGGTAGATCAGTGCGGAAGAATTTATACTTCAGGACATGGTGGTTCAGGAATCCCAACAAGCCCAAATCCATTGCAAACATCAGGAGGATTTTATTTATTGGTACTCGAAGAAAATGCAGCAGCCTTGAATTATGCAACCTACTATGGTGGATCAGGCGACCATGTAGATGGTGGAACAAGCCGTTTCGATCCACAAGGAATTGTTTATCAGGGTGTTTGTAGTGGTGGCTCAATGCCAACAGTACCATGGGCATATGCAACTTCAAGTATGTCAGGCTGGGATGTTGGAGTTTTTAAAATCGACTTTGAAACAGGATTTGCAGTCTCCGATTTTTCAGCTTATCCTGATACTGGCTGCGCCCCCTTAACTACTATTTTTACAAACAATAGCACAGGTATGGAATACGAATGGCATTTCAATGATGGATCTCCGGTAGATACGAGTTTTGAACCAACTCATACATTTTTTGCAGGTCAATATGATGTTATGTTAGTTGCAAGTGGTGCTTCAAATTGCATACTTTCTGATACAAGCTATTTTCTTATTGATGTTACGCAAGGACCAACAGTAAATCTTGGCCCCGATAGCATTTTGTGTATGGACGATGTTTTGCTTTTTGATGTTGGTTTTCCGGGTGCTACATACTTTTGGGAAAATGATTATAGCGTAATAACAAGCGCAGATCCAACTTATACTATCGATAAACCCGGAACCTATTGGGTTCAATTAAATGTAGGAAACTGCATGGATCGAGATACAATAGTTATCGATTATTATGAATTGGAACCCGAATTAGGACCAAATATTTCAGATATATGTGCAGGAACTCCAGTAATTTTGGATCCTAATGCAGGAACAGGACTGAGCTATTTGTGGAGCAATGGTTCTACCGATGCAACAATTTCTGTTACACAATCAGGCACATATTCAGTTACAACTACTATCGAATATTGTGAAGATTCTGATGAAATACTTGTAGAATTTGATTATCCTTTAAATATTAATTTAGGTCCGGATATTCAGCTATGTAGCGGCGATTTAGTTACCCTTGATGCAGGAGAATTAGGTACTACTTATTTTTGGTCAACATACATTACAACCCAAACTTTGGAAGTTAGCAATCCCGGAACATATTATGTTACTGTTACAAATGCCTGTGGTAGCTATTCCGATGGTATTACCATAACACCAATCACAGTTCCTATTATAGAATTAGGACCAAATATTTCTATTTGCGAAGGTACAGCATATATTCTTGATGCAAGCTATCCAAATTCAACATATTTTTGGACTACAGCTTCTACTTTCCCAACAATAATGATTGATACAGCTGGCATGTACGAAGTATTTGTTACAAATGTTTGCGGTACAACTTATGATAATATTTTAATAAGTACTGTAAACCCTGTGATAGTTGATTTGGGCAACGACACCTCAATATGCTCTTTTGATACCATTACCATAGATTGCTTTAGTCCCTTTTCGACTTATTATTGGTCGAATGGCGAAACAAACTCAAGCATTGAAGTTTCTGAACCGGGTACTTATGTTGCAATGATTGAAAATGCTTGCGGAACATATAATGACTTTATTGAAATTGATACCATTTTTGCTGAAATAAACTTAGGAAATGATACTTTAATCTGCGATGGAGACGAAATAATATTAGATGCTTCACAAGAATATATTCAAAATTATATTTGGACAACTGGTGAAACTAGTTCAAGCATTTCCGTAAGTTCATCAGGAGTTTATACACTGACAGTTACAGATATTTGTATGCATGAACTTGAAGAAACATTTGAACTAAGTCTTTTCGATTTAAATATTAATCTTGGAAACGATACAACTATTTGCGAAGGAGCATCAATTATGCTGAATGCAGCTTATTCAGGTTTGATGTACATATGGTCGAACGGTGCAACAAGCCAAAATATCGAAATTGATGGTGGCGGCACATATTCAGTCGAAGTAATTCACAATATTTGTGGAACTGCGACAGGCCAAATTAATGTTGGAGTAAACCCTGCTCCTATTATAAATCTTGGAAATGACACTATTTTGCAAAACGGAGAATATTTGACATTAGATGCAGGAAATAATTTTTCTAACTACTACTGGTCAACCGGCGAAAGTACCCAATCTATTGAAGTGAACTATACTGATTCTTTTATAGTTTCTGTCATCGACAATTTTGGCTGTATTGGTATAGATACAATATATGTTGAGTTCACTACGGATATTTCAAAAGTTGAGAATGAAGAAATTAGAGTTTTCCCAAATCCTGCTAACGAATACATTTTTATATCCTCAAACAATTCCACTTTAGAAAAAGTTGAAATATACGATGCAATAGGTCGTCAAATTTTGAATAAAACAATAAATTCGGTTGAGGCAAATATCCCAATTTTGAATTTGCCGGAAGGCTTATATTTTGTACGATCTTATACACAAAATAAAATATATGTAAATATTTTTTCTAAATTTGGAAGCTAAGTTTTACTTTGAATTAAGAGTTGTAATCTATCTATTTTTGGCTATTAATAGTAGAAATAAAAGCTAAAACTGAATTACAAATTTCAATGTTTTCAAAATTATAAATAGAAAATGGAAAACTACCTCGCCACAACCTTACAAGGTCTTGAAAGTGTTTTAGAAGATGAAATAAAATTGTTAGGTGGCACAAATACAAAAATATTGAGAAGGGCTGTAAGTTTTGAAGGAAACAAACAGTTGCTCTACAAATCGAATTTGCATTTACGAACTGCATTAAAAATTCTGAAACCCATAGAGAGCTTTTTGGCAAAAAATGAAAACGAGCTATATCGGCAAATTAAAAAATTTAATTGGTCTGATATTTTCGGAATTGATGACACTTTTGCGATAGATTCTGTTGTAAACTCCAAATTTTTTAATCATTCGAAATATGTTGCATTAAAATCTAAAGATGCAATAGCCGACTATTTCAGAGATAAAACAGGAAAACGGCCATCAATTGACATATCGAATCCCGATTTCAGAATCAATATTCATATCAATGCAGATAAGGTATCAGTATCTATGGATAGTTCCGGTGAATCACTACACAAACGAGGATACCGTCTTCAACAGAACATTGCACCTTTAAATGAAGTTCTTGCAGCAGGAATGGTATTGCTATCGGGCTGGGACAAAAAGTCAAATTTTATTGATCCAATGTGCGGTTCAGCTACAATTCTGATTGAGGCAGCTATGATAGCCAATAATATTCCTCCAGGAATATTTAGAAAGAATTTTGCTTTTGAAAAATGGAATGATTTCGACAATAATATGTGGAATCAAATATTGGAAGACTGGGAAACTCATGATTTTGAATACGAAATTATTGGTGCAGATATTTCTGAAAGAGCAATTCTGAATGCTAAAGAAAATATAAAAAGTGCATCTCTACACAAAAAAATACAAACAATTATCAAAGCTTTTGAAAAATTCAATCCTCCCCAACAACATGGAATAGTGATGATGAACCCACCTTATGGCGAACGATTAAGAAAGTCTGATATTGAGGATTTTTATTCAAAAATTGGCGAAAGACTTAAACACCACTACACCGGCTATGAAGTATGGATTTTGAGTAGTAATTACGGAGCATTAAAAAAAATTGGCCTTCATCATTCAAAAAGAATCACACTTTTTAACGGACAATTAGAATGTAAATTTCAAAAGTTTTCAATCTATGAGGGTAGTTTGAAAAGGAAGAAAACTATTGTAGATTAAACATAAAGATGAATTATAAGCTATAAATTCTGGAATTATCAATATGAAATAATCTATTTGTCATTAGAACTGTAACAGATTTGACATATCTCCCCAACTATTACATGTGCAGAAAATAAACTTATTAACCCAACTTGAGCATTTTTCCAAAATTAATAAAATAATGAAAATTTTATCTATCTGATAATTAGGCATATGACGTTATATAGAATCGTTCTAAATACTATAATGTGCAGATATACAGTTATATA
>Ga0209042_1000516_pt1 | contig 40771 bp, 9 predicted proteins | sample SaaInlV_200m_DNA_6_FD_184649 | JGI IMG/M metagenome (GOLD analysis project Ga0209042, IMG submission 184649) | Marine microbial communities from expanding oxygen minimum zones in the Saanich Inlet - SI037_S2LV_200m_DNA (SPAdes) (version 2) | ecosystem: Environmental > Aquatic > Marine >...
AAATTACTACTTTTTATTTTCATTTGAAGATTTTCAATTGGAAAAAAAAATAAAGTTGTAAGATTTGAACAAACCGGAGCATTTTAACCTCTTAGGCAACCAATCAAAGCCAGCGTAGGTAGGTCAAGGTTTTTGAGATGTTTTTTTAGACCTTAAAATTCCGATTTTTCATCTGGATTGTTGAAAGACCCTGCCATGCTGAAACGATTAAACGAAATCGGAAAAATGGAAAAGGAAGATAAAAGCCATATCCTGCACGTGCTCGATGGATTCATAAAATCTGTGAAACTTAAAAATATTGCGGCGATGTGAAAATGCTTTTCTGTTGTTGTACGCACGGATTGTAAATCTGTGCTAGCTGGGTTATGAAAAGAACGTCACTCTTTACTCACGGCACACATCCGTGATAGCGGGGTTTAATTTATTTATTGTATGTATAATTATCCACAAATTTTTATAATCAGTTGCATTAAACTTCTTCCAAATTTCTTTAGTCTTAACCCCTTGAGAAAAATAAAAGTCATAATAATTAAAATAAATCTTCAAACCTAAATCATCAAAATCATATCCATGTTTAGCAAAAATCATATTAGCTAATAATTTCAGTTCATTGATACTTAAAGCAGCTATATCATCATTCCTTAACGCTTTATTATTATATAGATTAAAAAATAAAATCTCTAATTCTGAATTTGGTTTATAGCCAAACATAAAATGCTGATCACTTATTTTTGTTTTGAAATAAATATGTTGGATTTTAGAATTACTTATATCATATCCAATCAACTTATATTTATTTTTAGTTGAAGGTGCTAATATTTTTTTAAATATTGTAGCATTTACCATTTCTAATGCACTTTTATCAACAATACAAGAATATACATTCTTAGTTGTTACTCTCTCCGTATGAATAAATAGTTTTGAGTCATCAGTATTGCTATGCATATAGAGAACATTACGTTCTAAATTATTTATTTCTTTAAAATTATATGTAATATCCTCTACCTCATTCTTCTTAATACTATAAAGATAATAGTTAAGACTAGAGTAACCTCCAGCCCAATCTCCAAATTCTAGAATATATGTATCGTCAAATAATTGATACCCTTCTACAAACTCATGTTCTGGCTTCAACATGCTTGACATTTGAAAGAGCATTCTAATTTCTTTATTATCTATACTAATAGCTGATATTGAATTGTTTTTTTCGTCAAAGTAATAAACCTCTGAACCATCATAATAGAAAATATCATATAAAATATCTATTAAAGCATTTGAAGTTTCACCCCTTAACATTAATATGTCTGACACTTGGTAAAAGTAAGCAGAGTCTCTACCACCACAACATATATTCAATAGATTGTTTTTTTTGTAAATTTTATAAACACTCCCACATAAGGTATCACATAGTAGAGAATCTATGCGCATGTAGTCAATGAAGTAATTGCCATTATCAATGCTTTCCTCAAATACCGAGATATTAATTGAATCTAAAAGATAAAAGAAACGAATATTTTGTTGGATTTTATATTTATTAATCTTTGTCTTATAATTAAATTCTTTTAATACAACAGTATCAATCACCTGCTTGTTTTTTGGTGCCAATTCATCTATTAACGTAATGTCACTAGACATTATGACTTGGCTGTTATTGTTTTCTTCTCTTGGACTATTTTGTTTCGTAGTACATTCCCAGAACAATAACAACACAGTAAGTATAAATATGTATTTTGCTCGCACTTTATCTCAATTTTAATTCAGGTTCATTCATTGGTTTACTTTGGAGTTTCTCTATTTTCTTAGGAGTTATCTTTTCCAATGGGTTTGCACTGTCCTCTATTCTTTCTGCTAATCCTGGGAGAGATTTAATTAACACAAATGCTTGCACTTCTTTTGCCAATTTATCTTTATATACCCCTCCTTTTCCCAACAAAGAAAATTTCCCAACCTTAGCTCCAGCCTGTACTACATTTCCGTATTGAATATTTTCATTCTCTAATTTCAAGGTAGACAATTCGTCAGACGGAACACCTGTGGCAATATGCCCACTTGCAGAACTACCGGAATCCCATGAATAATAAACCATTCCACCAGCATTTACAAAATCCCATGATTCATTCAAAGATACTTCATGAAAAACATCTGGGTTGTCATTCATGATCTGGTTCATAAAGTTAGCATTAACTCGATAATTGACACCTATAGCTTTCTGTTTGTTGCCATCATGGTCTGTGAACTCCTTGCCATACCATGGATTACCATGTTCCATCTCTTTTGTTAAATCATATGTAAATTGATTACACCATGTCACATTTTTTGAATCATATACTTCTTTTCTAGTAATATTATCTATTGTTTCACCAGGAGCAATATCCACTTTAATCAAACCAAAGGCAAAATTAGATTTCACATCCTTTAGTGGTATGTAAGCACGGTTCTTTTGATATTTTGGCTCCTTAGCCATTTCAAGCCCTTTTGATTCTATTTTGCTAACCTTTTGCTGCCCTTTCTCTTCTTCCTGAAAGTTCTTTGATTCCAACCCATCAAGGTCAATTGAGTTTATCGGCTTATTCCCTGCATACTGATAAGGAGAATAAAATGGAAACATAGTTGCCAATGGGTCAACACTCACAAACCGACAAAGCCAAGCCGAATAAAACCGTGCTCCATAATAGTACAGCCCGGTTTCTTCGTCTCTTTCTTTGCCAACATATTTGTATCTTTTTTGAGAAACTTCGGTTTCAGAAACTCCAGAACGGTAAGAAGTTGTTCCAAACGGATGGTACTCCTCAAAAGAAATAATTGCTGCATTTTCATCAAGTTCCAAACATGCACTTCCCAAATGATTGCTATATTGAAATCTTTGATTAGTAGTCGGCGAAGAAATGGCATTGCCATTTTCAACTGTTTTAGTTTCAAGTTGAGAAATTGTGTTTCTTCCTTCGGTAATTTGTAAGGTTTCTCGCTCATAGTCCAATGTGCCTGAAATAGCTTTTCTGTAAATCTCAAATCCTCCCAAATAGAATCTTTGCTCTATTATTCCACCAGTTTTTTCGACAATTTTGCGTACTCTTTCGCCCCCTGCATCATAAACATAGTAAGCTTTGTTGTTGCTTGCATCAAGTGTTACTTCTTTTAGTTCATCTTTATAATCCCAAACCAATTCGGGTAAGTGTGGCATTTCTGTGCAATTGCCGTGTTCATATATTTTAAAAGCTATTGTCATATTTTTTTACTTCATTGCAAATGTAGTTAAAAACTACAAATCTTAGAAAGCGAAGTTTGAAACTTCGCTTAGCGGGGAGTCATCGGGGCGTAATTGAAGGATCTTACCCGTATGATTTTTTTCTTTTAACCTAATGTAAACTTTTTTATTATACATTTTGTATATATTTTTTCGATTAAACAATATTTTTATTCTGTTTAAATCAAAAAAACGTTCCCAGTTAGTGGGCACCATTGCGATATAACCATACCATATTTCATACATTCGTGAATTGCGGTACAGTTTCATGCCCTTCAAAGAACCGTCTTTTCGATATCTTCTTATAGAAAGATTATCATATTTATCAAACTGATACCTTATCTTATAAACAATTTCACAATTTTTATATTTTTCAACGTAGCTTAAATCACCATCAGTATTATAGAAATATTGAGTACCATAAAGCTTCCCATTTGAATACGCACCAATTCTTGGTGAACCATACTGACTTAAAAAAACGGATGGTCCATTCAATTTTCCATTTTTATAAACATCTGAGTGATTACAAAAGATATTTAAGTCATAATATTCAAAGGTTTGATAATGACCATTTAACAAATTGTTTTTGTAATTACCAGATACTATGAGAAAAGTGTCATTTAAATATACTTTAAATACACCTTCAAGTTTACCTTGTTTATAATTCTTAACAACTTTAGCGCTTTCAATAAAACCTTTTTTTATATTTTTAAAATGGTTTCTCTCAAAGTAGAAAAGCGGCTTCATTTTATCAAAATCACGAAATGAATAATCGTGAAGGGAATCATAAAAATATGTAATCCATGTACCTGTTTTTCTATTTAAAGAGTCAAGCTGATTAATCTGGGCACGACCTGATAATGTATTAGCAATGACAATAATCATCACATACGTTAACTTATTTATTAAACGCTTCCTGAATATAAAATGAAACATTAGTTGAATGTAGATTACCACATAAAACAGTGTTAAATCGTTGTTCGTATTCTTGTTTGTTTGTCTCCAAATAGGAATATTTTGCTTCAAAATCATTTCTCATTTGAGTATCTTCTCTTTCCCATGTACTTCCTTCAAGCACAATAGAAAAATATACATCACCCAATTCATTTGCCATTGAACTATTAATGTCCTTTTGTTCTCTATTATTGCTTTCTAATATAATATTTCCAAAATATCCATCTGTTGTTTTAGACATACCTGTTCCTGCAACAGCTCTTGTGGAACCTGGAACAGTACCAATATCAACATTAATCATAGCTTCAGAATTTTTAGCAATTAAGTCTTCATTTATTTCATTAATCACATTGAATTTTTGTTCTAAAGCACCTTCAGGAAAATATTTTCTTTGATTTGCGCTAGCAAAATGTTGAACGTTTGGACTTTCAATAATTATAGCTTTAATAGCATTATCAATAATTTCTGCTTGCTTTTCTAGTGTTTGAGTTTTTCTGCTAATTTTTGAATATTCTGCTTTTAAAGGATCTGTTAGAATTGATTTAAGATTTGCATTATTGTTGTTTAATTCACTTCCGAGAATAAGATTCTGCTGGTCATCTATTTGCTTTTCAATGTCCGATATTTCACGAGAAATGTTTACTAATTGCTTAATATTTTTATTTAATTCATCTTGCTTCTTATTAACAAAACTAATATTAGAACCACCACAAATAACTGGACTTTTTGCTTTTCCCTTGATTTCGGCATCATGCTTAAACTCCTCCAACCCATCCAAATCAATAAAAGTAACCGGTTTATTCCCTGCATATTGATAAGGAGTATAATGTGGATATTCAAATTGCAGTGGATCCACACTTACAAACCGACAAAGCCAAGCCGAATAATACCTCGCTCCATAGTAGTACAGCCCAGTTTCTTCGTCTCGCTCCTTGCCTACATATTTATATCTTTTCAAGGAAACTTCGGTTGCTGATGAACCGGATCGGTAACTTGTAGTTCCAAACGGATGGTATTCCTCATATGAAATAATAGCTGCATTTTCATCCAATTCTAAGCAAGCTGAACCCAAGTGATTTGAGTATTGGTATCGCTGATTAGTTGTAGGTGATGAAATATTATTCCCGTTCTCAACGGTTTTAGTTTCAAGTTGAGCAATTGTGTTTCTACCTTCGGTAATCTTCAGTGTCTCTCTTTCATAATCAAGAGTTCCTGAAACAGTTTTCCGATATACCTCAAATCCTCCAACATAAAGTCTTTCTTCAACAACACTGCCTTTATCAACTACCTTTCGAACTCTTTCGCCACCGGCATCATAAACATAGTAAGCTTTGTTATTGCTTGCATCAAGTGTAACTTCTTTTAGTTCATCTTTGTAATCCCAGACTAAGTCGGGCAAGTGTGGCATTTCTGTGCAGTTGCCATGTTCGTCATAATCATAAACATCCGTTTGGTTATCGTGGTTTTTCAGGCGGTTGTTTGCTGTTTCGTAGTAGTAGTCGCGTGTCCAATCGCCTACAGATTTCATTTGGTTTATATTGCCAAGTTCATCGTAAGTGTATTCTTGTGTATAGTTTTGCATAGCATTGCTAGCAGTATTGGGCACAGCCAGATTGTTAACAAAATCTGTGTGGCTGGGCATTGCCAGTGAAGAAAGTTCACGGCCTGTGGCTTTAGTCAATCTGTATAAAGCATCGTAATAATACTTTCCTTTTGGCTCAACAACCGAATTTGAGTAATAGTGTGTTTGTTGGGCATCGTCTTCTATTTCTGTGATGTTACCCACTGCATCGTAAGTGTAGTTTATGTCCTGCAAAATATCGGAGCCTGTGTCGCGGGTAGTTAGCAGGCGTGTCAGACGGAATGTTTCCGCATCGTAATAATATGATGTTTTGCTGCCGTTTTCGTAAAAGATCTTCGTGCGTTGTCCTTTTTCGTTGTAGTTTATGTTGTTTACAAAATCTGTCCATGTGGCAGAACCTCTTATTTTTGCTTTCATTTTATCCAACAAGCCGGCTTTGTTATAGTCGTATGCTATAACAGAATTGTCGGGCTGTTTCATAGATTTCGGGCGGTTCATAGCATCATAAGTAAATTCAGTATTAAATATATCCGACAACAAAGCCGGAGAGCCACTCCAATCGATAGTCTGATTGTAGGCATCGCAAAAACGTTTTCGCAAATATACTAAATTTCCTTTAAAATCGTATTCGATAAAAGTATTAAATCCGCTTTGGTCGTATTGCTTAAAAAGCTTGCCATTGCGATTAGTTGAAACATCGGAAACTGTTCCGTAAACAGCTTTTTCAACGAGTTTTTCGCTTGTGCCTTCTTTTACATACATATCCACAGGACGTTGAAGTGTATCGTAGGTATGCCTGAATTGATGGTGGCGATTGTTCCACCGGTAAATAGGTTTCCCTGTAATATCGCTGAGCAACCATCTTCTGCCACTATCAATGTTTTCGGTATAAACAGCTTCGCCAAGCATATTGAAAATGTTTTTGGTCATTTATAAATCTCTACAATAATATGTATATTGGTTTCCATTTTTTAATGCAAATGTAGTTAAAAACTACATTCAATAAAAAGCGAAGTTCGGAAACTTCGCTTAGCAGAAGTTTTGAGTTGCGTAACTTTACAGACTTTCAACTAAAGTCCTGAAAGGATAATCTGTAATAGCCCTGGCATTTATGGCAGGGAAAAGGAAAACGAAAAAATAGTTTTGGCGGGATTTTTGATTTTTTTCAAAAATCATGACAAAACGGTGGGATAAAAATGGAAAAATCATATGCCACAAGTTACAAACTTGTGGTAGGTAAGGGAAAACTAACTGTTAGCTATTGGCATTTAGCTAATATCCAAAGGCCAAAACCCAAATGTCAATATTTAATTAGGAGGATAAACCAAAACACCCGCAACATTCATTTTCACCTGATAGCCTTCGCCCGGAATCATATTTCCAATGTTGTTGATATTATATACAGGCCAATAAACCAATCCGAAACCATTTTTTGCTAAAACAATTTCATTTACAATTGAGCTTAGCATTGTGTCGATAGGAGCGGGGCTTGTTCTTAAATAGCCAATCAGGTTCCAGCCTGAATTTATAGAAACCGGTGTAATTATCGGTTCACAAATGCTACCATAAACAATAAGGTTTGTTGAACTTAAAGTTTTTACCTGATATCCTTGGCCTAAGCTGAGATTGCCAATTTGGTTAATAGAAAATGCAGGCCAATAAATCTGGCCCATTCCACTTTTGACCATTTCAATTTCTGAAACAATTGGCGAAAAAACATCATGAATATCTGGATTTACAGGAATCATATATGTTGAAAAAATGCTCCAGCCCAAAGGAAGAGATATATTTTGAAAGTCGTAAGTGGTTAAAGATGTTATGCCGCTTGTTCCATTGTTTGCGTAAAATCCTTGATTTGTCATTGGAGGCATTGGCATATATGTAGCAATTGCGTCGTAGTCGGTATTTGTTGAAGCATCCCAAATCTTCCATTTAAATTCTTCGCCGTTAACGAAACCGTCGTTTCCTACATCTTCTCCCCAGACAGTGAGTGGTGTTGTGATATTTTCCCAAATTTGCATTCCCGCACAAGCCAATCCACCTATTCCATTGTAAAAAACACCAACATAATCGCCCGAGTCAATAGGAATTCCATTTAATAGAATTTCTGCTGAATTCGGAATTAAAATAACATGATTGTTACCAGTTGTATTGAAAAACCAGCTTGTAGGATATTGAGAGTTAGCAATTTCAACATAGTTTACCAGCTCAAAAGTATCTGCATCGAAAAAGTTAGTAACTATAAGCGAAACGGTATAAAAGCCTACTGTCTGGTATTCATGAACTGGGTTTTGTGATGTAGATGAATTTCCATCTCCGAAATCCCAAAGCCAAGTGGCAGGTGAACCGGTAGAAAGATCATTAAATTGAACAGAATGCGGAACAGGTCCAAATGGATTAAATGCACTGAAATTTGCAATAAGTTCGGGTGCTTGTTCAGCCCAAGCCGACTGATATAGCTGATGCGTAGAACTGTCCTGAACAAAGCTTACAAGCGATAAATTATTAAAATCTTCAATAGTATTGTTTGTAGGAAATATATAAGAAAAAGTGTATGTATAAGTGTTGCCGGGTGAAATTTGCGAAATATTTGTTCCATTTTCGTCAGGCAGCATTTTTTTCAAAATGAAAAGGGCGGAATCGATCTGCGAACAAGAAACATTGTTAAAAGTTTTGTTTTCGACAATAGCAGTTTGCAAAACTAAATTTTGGCTACTAATGCTGTCTATTGCAAAAACATCGACCATAACATTTATTTGATTTCCAATAATATCGAAAACAGGATTTAAACTAATCGGTGTAAGGTCATTGTTAAAACTATTAGAAATTGAAGTAGCCGTAATATTTGCAGAACTTACAGGAGTTTGTCCATTAAAGGTAACTGAAGGAATGGTGCTTATTAGCCCATAATAATTATATCTGGCAATAGATTCACTTGTCTCATATCCGTCGGGAAAAATATTTCCGGGATACCTTATTACAGCACACTGCCCGTTAGTTTGTGCCAAAACATTCTGAAAAGCCAGCTCTAAGTTGCAACAATTAGAGCAAGCACTTGAACCAGACGAAAAATGCTCTACCAATGGAAGTCTTGGAAAATATGCAGGAGAAAGTGTTATAGCATCGCCAATTGAGCACTGGTTTGCATCTGTAACCGTAACGGTGTATTGCCCAAAAGGCAAATTGGAAACAGTGGCTCCTGTACTACCAAAATTCCAGACATATGAATATGGTGGTGTACCACCAAGCACAGTTAATGAAATAGAACCACCTGTTGCACCGGACGTTATAGAATTTGTAATATTAAGCGCATCGGGTTGTGTAATAACAAAAGTATCGATTATAGAATTATTAGCCGCATCATTTACTGTTAGAAAATATGTACCAGCAACTATGTTAGAAATATCTTCGGTAGTTGCCCCATTGCTCCATGAAAAAGAATATGGAGGAATTCCATTATAAACATAAATATCAATAGATGCATTGAAGTATCCGAAGCAAGAAACATGGGTAACACTATCTATTATGGTAAAAGGCTGAGAGAGTTTAGACACAAAGACATCAGGATATGAACCAGCAGTTAAATTATATATAGCTGATCCCGGGTCAAAATCCACAGTTCCATTAAATCTGCCAAAAGTATAGATGCTTTGATTAGAATCAAGAGAAATATAATCACCACAATCAGTATTACTTCCACCCATACTTTTAGCCCATACAAAATTTCCAAGAGAGTCAAGTTTAGAAATGCAGATGCCAATGCTTCCTATGGAAGTGAGGTTTAAAACTCCTATGCCAGGATCAAAATCGACAATTCCTTCAAAACAACCAGTTGTATAAACATTTCCGTTTGGATCAAAGGCAATAGAACTACCATAATCAGAATTACTTGCACCTATGCTTTTAGTCCAAATAAAATTGCCAGCAAGATTAAGTTTAGAAATGAAAATATCAGTCTCTCCATTTGAAGTAAGATTATATATACCTATACCTGGATTAAAGTCAACAGTTCCTTTATAATAGCCTGTGAAGTATATATTTCCTTTTTTGTCAATTTTAATGGACTTCCCATAATCATTATCATTTCCTCCTATACTTTTAACCTCTAATAAATTACCGGAAGTATCAAGTTTAGAAATGAAAATATCATTCTCTCCATTTGAAGTAAGATAAAAAGTGTTATTAGTATCAGGATCGAAATCAACTGTACCATCAAAAGCCCCTATAATATAAAGAAAATTTTTATCACAAATAGCTAAGTCAGAACAGTAGGCACTGAAATCACCCACACCAAGCATAGATTTAGCCCATATGAAATTTCCTAAAGAATCAAGCTTGGTAATGAACATATCATAACCATAATAACCTGTTATTAGATTATACACTCCCGGACCAGGATCAAAATCCACAGTATCATTAAACCAGCCTGACAAATAAATATCTCCCAAATTATCTATTGCAATTGAACGACCACCATCAGATGTACTGCCACCAAAACTTTTAGCCCATAGAAAACCACCAGAAGAATCTAATTTTAAAGCAAAGATATCATTCAACCAAATCGAACTTAAATAATAAACACCGGGTCCTGGATCAAAATCAATATTTGTACCACTAAAAGAGCCTATAATATAAATGTTTCCAACAGAGTCAATAGCAAGAGATGCTCCTTCGCCGTCACTTTGTTCTATGCTTTTTGCCCAAACAAAACTTCCTGAGCAATTATACTTAGAAACAAAGATGTCGTCATATCCATTCGTGCCAAGATTATATATTCCAGGTCCCGGATCAAAATCCACAGTATCTTGAAAATCTCCAGTGATATATACATTACCAGCAATGTCAGTAATGCCATCATTGACAGTTATTTGGCTTTGTCCTCCAAAACCTACTGCCCATTCGAAATCTACTTCTTGGGCAATAAGATTTGTAGTAATTAAAAAAATACATAAAAAGATAAGAGCTTTTGTTTTCATAATTTCATTAATTAGAAAATACGTAATAAATTATTCAGCTAAGGTAATAATAAAAATTATTATATTGTTTTAGCCTCCTAATAAATTGGTAATGATTATTAAAAAAATCCCAATTAGTTTGGAGGATAAGTCAAGCTAACAAAATTCGTCATCTTCACCTGATAGCCTTCGCCCGGAATCATATCTCCAATGTTGTTTATTCCATATATTGGCCAATAGACCAATCCGAAACCATTTTTTGCTAAAACAATTTCATTTACTATAGAACTTAACATACTGTCGATAGGAGAGGGGCTTGTTCTTAAATAGCCAATCAGGTTCCAGCCTGAATTTATAGAAACCGGTGTAATTATCGGTTCACAAATGCTACCATAAACAATAAGGTTTGTTGAACTTAAAGTTTTTACCTGATATCCTTGGCCTAAAGTAAGGTCACCAATTTGATTAATAGAAAATGCCGGCCAGAAAACTAAGCCAGTTCCACTTTTGACCATTTCGATATCGGAAATAATTGGAGCCATAAGGTCAGAAATATCTGGATAAAAAGGATTTATATATGTTGAAAAAATGCTCCATCCCAAAGGCAAATCAATTATTTGAGAATCTAATGCAGTTAATGATACTAAACCACTTGAGCCATTTAAAACAAAGTATTGTTGGTCGGTCATTGGCGGAACGGGCATGTAATCGGCATTGGCATCATAGGTGATATTTTTTGAAGCATCCCAGATTTTCCATTTAAACTCTTCACCTACTGCAAAACCGTCATAACCTTCGTCTTCGTACCAGGCATTAATTACAGTAGATGAACCTTCCCACATTAGATATCCGCCACAAGCCAATGTATTGAGCGAATCGTAAAAAACCCCTATATAATCGCCATTTTCAATAGGAATATTATTTATAGAAATTTCTGTGCTACTCGAAACTATGATTATATGACTGGTACTTGTGATAGAGTAAAACCAACCGTATGGAAATGTGATGGGTATAATTTCAATATAGTTCATGAATTCTATAGAATCGGTTTCTAATGAATTGGAAACAGCGAGCTTAACAGAATAAAATCCGGTAGATTGAAATGTATGCGACGGGTTTTGTGCTGTACTTATAGTTCCATCACCAAAATCCCAAAGCCAATTTGTTGGATTTCCAGTGCTTAAATCTGTAAAATTTATGGTCTCATTTATGTGGCTGATGGTTTCGGATGCTTCAAAATTTGCATTCAATGAACTGACAACGATGTAATTCACCAAAACAAACAGGTCGGAATACATGCCATTTGAAATAATCAAAGATACTGTATAAGTTCCTGTGTCTTGATAGATGTGTGAAGGGTTTTGAATGCTTGCTGTGGTCCCATCACCAAACTCCCATAGCCAACTTATAGGGTTGCCTGTACTTAGATCTGTAAAATTGATTGTTTCGCCTAATGGAATTAATGATGCAGAAGCCATGAAATTTGCCTGTAAATCGCTTACAACGATATAGTTGTATATTGTAAGGGTGTCTGTATAAACCGAATCTGTAGCAATTAACGTAACAGTATAGCTTCCTAAATTTTGGTAGGAATGGGTTGGATTTTGCAAAGTACTCGTACTACCATCACCAAAATCCCAAAACCAACTGCTTGGATTTCCTGCTGTCAAATCAGCAAATTGAACTGTTTCTCCAATTGCAACCATAGTGTCTGAGGCAATGAAATTGGCTTGCAGATGGCTAACAGAAATATAATCTGCTTTGAGAAGGCTATCGACATTTGTACCTTCCGAAACTGTTAGAGAAACTGAAAATGTGCCATTAGTTTGGTAAATATGAATTGGATTCTGGATTGTGTCAGTTACTCCATCACCAAAATCCCAAAACCAGATTGTTGGATTTCCATTGCTTAAATCAGTAAACTGAACAGTATCACCAATAAAAATTTCTGTCTCAGAGGCGACAAATTGTGCTTTTAGTTTTTGCGAAAGTTTTAAAACAAAAGCATCATATGGACCACTGGCACTCCTATTTGCTACTCCTGGACCTGGGTCGAAATCGACATTATACTCAAAAATTCCGGTAACATAAACTTTGCCGGCATTATCAACAAAAATATCGTTCCCACAATCGTCTCCACCGACACCTCCCATACTTACTGCCCAAACAAAATTTCCACCAGAATCTAATTTTGAGATAAAAAGGTCATGATTTCCATTTGTTATAATGTTATAAACTTCTGGTCCGGGGTCGTAGTCTGCAATCTGTACACCACCTCCAAAAGTACCCGTAGTATATATATTCTCGTCCGCATCCAGTGCAATTGAATAAGAATAATCGCCATTATATCCACCCATATTTTTTGCCCAGATTAAACTCCCTGATGCATTCATTTTTAGGATAAAAACATCTCCTTCTCCATTTGAGCTTAGAGTATATACGGATGTATCAGGATCCAAGTCTGTAGTTCCCCATAATCGTCCTGTAGCATAAATGTTTCCTTCTGAATCAACTACAAGCCTTCCCATTTGATTGCCTGTTCCATCAAATGATTTTGCCCAAACAATGTTTCCGTTATTATCAAATTTTGATATAAACATATTCTGAGATCCATTTGATGTAAGATTATAGACTCCCGGGCCAGGATCAAAATCAAATGTATTTTCGAAAATGCCAGAGAAATAAATATTTCCCTGAGCATCACTATTGTTTAAAAAATCGTATTGTGTGCCCTTGTCCAATGCCCAAATTAAGTTGCCTGAAGAATCAAATTTTGAAATGAACTTAGAGTTGCTTCCATTTGCAGTAAGATAATTCGTGCCAAAACCCGGATCAAAATCGACTGTTCCGTTGAAATAGCCCGATACTAAAATGTTTCCGGAGGCATCTAATTGTAATCTTTGAATGCCATCGTTTAGAATTCCTCCAATTCTTTTCGACCAAAGGAAACTCCCCGACGAATCAATTTTATGAATAAAAATATCATTTTCTCCACTTGAAGTGAGATTATAAACCCCACTGCCCGGGTCAGTATCGAATGTTCCATTGAAAAAACCGGCTGTATAAACATTGCCTAATGAATCAATATCTGAGCTATAATAATCATTTGCACTACTACCGAAACTTCTTACCCAAATAAAATTGCCGGACTTATCAAATTTTGATATTGAATAATCATACATTCCAACCGATGTTAAATTTGAGACTCCTACACCGGGATCGAAATCTGCAGTTTCTCTAAAATGACTAATAATATACACATTGCCATCGGTATCGAGTAAAACTTGTTTGCCTACGTCATTATCAGATCCTCCCCATGTTTGTACCCATTCAAATTCGGGTACTTCTGATTCAGTACTTGCAGGAACGATTATATCAATATAGTTGGTTTTAATTAAGGTATCAATATTCGTTCCGTCAGAAACAATTAATGTAACTGAATATGTGCCTGTGCTTTGATAGACATGTGCCGGATTTTGAATATTGTCGAATGTGCCATCGCCAAAATCCCAATACCAGGAATTTGGCTCGGCATTGGAGATCTCATAAAATTTGATTGTGTCGCCAAAATTAAATAATGTGTCGGTGGCATAAAAATTTGCTATAAGAGGTTGAGTTTGAGAAAGTTTAAATACAAAAGCGTCGCTGTTTCCGGCAGATGTAATATTCGAAACTCCTGCACCCGGGTCAAAATTGACAGTGTTTTCAAATGCTCCGGCTACATGAATATTTCCAATAGAATCAACATGCAAGGAGTATGCATAATCATCTGAAGTTCCGCCAAAACTTTCGCACCAGAAAAAATTGCCGGCTTCATCAAGTTTTAAAATGAAAAAATCTGATCCTCCACTTGTAGTAAGATTATAAATTCCGGTTCCGGGCTTGAAATCTGTTGTGTCTTCAAAATTGCCAGCTATATAAATATTTCCGTTGTTATCCAACTCAATTGAATGAGCGTAAACATCAGAGGTTCCGACTATATGTTTTGCCCAAACAAAACTCCCGGAACTATCCAATTTTAAAATGAAAGCAGCATATTCTCCTTCATTTGAATTTAAATAATAATAACTTGAGTCTGGATTGAAATCTGCCATTCCTTCAAAATACCCGCAGATGTAAACATTTCCTGCCGTATCTGCCACAATATCTGATGTTCTGCCAAAATAATAACCGCCGATAGATTTTACCCATTTAAAATTATGATACTTGTCAAATTTTATGATGAAAAAATCGTAAAAACTTGAGGAGGTGGGCAAATAAAATGCACCAGGTCCAGGGTCAAAATCATGAGGATGATCGAAAAGTCCGGTTGCATATATGTTCCCATATGGATCAAGAGATAGATTAAACATTTGATTTGAATATTCACTAAGGTAGGCTGCCCATTCAAAATTTCCTGATGCGTCTAAAATTAGTATAAAATTGGCATAAGTACCAATAAGATTATGGACTCCGACTCCGGGATCGAAATCAACAATTTCGTTAAATATTCCGGAAACATAAATTTCTCCAGCAGTATTTACTTCTATTGAATTTCCCCAATCCTCATTAGAACTTCCAAAGCTTTTAGCCCAAATAAAGTATCCTGAAGAGCTTAATTTGCAAACAAAAATATCCGTAGCTCCATTTGAACTAAGATTAAAAGTTCCAACTCCGGGGTCGAAATCTGAAGTTCCATAGAACTTCCCTGTGATAACAATATATCCTGCCGTATCAATCGCAATGCAACTTCTATAATCATTTGAACTACCACCAAAATTTTTTGCCCACAACAAATTGCCCAAAGAATCCATTTTTGTAACAAATATATCTGTATATCCATTTGAAGTAAGGTTAAAAACTCCCGTTGGATCGGGGTTGAAGTCAACTGTGCCTTCAAAATTCCCAACAGTATAAATATTTCCGGAAGGATCAATTGCAATAGATTTTGCAACTTCATCACTTGTTCCGCCAAAGTTAACAGCCCATTCATATTGAATTTCCTGATTTATTTGTGCCAAAAGGCTTGTAGTAATAAAAAATAGGCTTAAAAAAGTAGAAATTTTTGTTTTCATAATTTCTTTATTTTAATTTTCGAATCAATGTAAATTATTCAGCTAAAGTAATAATTATATATGCAAAATGCAAATTATTACTTTTGTATTTTTCGAATTGTATTTGTCATAAAAATAAAATACTTGTTTTTAATGAACAGAACTGATAGTCCCGATTAGTTTCGTGATTATCAGACCTGATATTCATGCGATTAACTTTAGCAAACTTATTACTTCTCAAATCATATAAATTGGTATTCAGCTTAAATTGTAAAATAACAAGTCAGATATTCAAACGTATATTTTGCAAAAACTAACAAATCACAATTTATAATCCACAATTAATAATTCATATCATATTATTCCCAATTAATAATTATTTTTGAGCTTTTTTATTGAAAATGTTCATTTCTTACTATTAAATTGAAATATGGAAAAGAAATTTGATGCTGTGGCAAACTATCAGCTTTCCCGAAAGGAAATAGGATATCTTAGTAGAAAAGATGCTGCTAACGAGGATTATAAGCGAATAGGCTTTATGTCGGGCTTAGAAGTTCATCAACAATTAGATACTAAAAGGAAGCTTTTTTGTCATTGTCCTGCCGGAATTTACCACCAAAACGACGATTATAATGCTGAGGTAATTCGTCATATGCGACCCACATTAAGCGAGCTTGGCGAATATGACGGAACGGCATTGATGGAATTTAAAACTAAAAAAGAAATTGTTTACAGAATAAACAATAAGACAGCCTGTACTTACGAAGTTGATGATACACCTCCTTTCAAAATTGACCGGGAGGCACTCGAAAAAGCATTGGAAATTTCAATTCTCTCGAAACTAAATATTGTTGGCGAAGTACATATTACTAGAAAACAATATCTAGATGGCAGCATCCCCACCGGTTTTCAACGAACAGCCATTCTCGGAGTTGAAGGAGAAATTCAATTAAAAAACAAAAAAGTTAGACTCATTCAATTGAGCATTGAAGAGGATTCTTGTAGGGAAATTTCAGATGTTGGACACACGCGTGTTTATAAAACCGACAGACTTGGAATGCCTTTGATAGAAACTGTAACCTACCCAGATTGTGAAACGCCGGACGAATTGATGGAGGCAGCACAGTATATTAGATTTCTCAATAGAAGTACCGAGAAAGTTAGAGTAGGAATGGGTGCTGGCCGCGAAGACGTAAATGTTAGTTGTGCAGGAGGAACACGTGTTGAAATTAAAGGCGTGGCACATAATAAATGGATACCTGAATTGTCTCATAACGAAGCTTTCCGGCAGTGGGCTTTGCTACGAATGAGAGACAAACTCTTAGAAAAAATCAAGAATCCCAAGAACTGGAAAATTGATTATAAAAAAATTGATTCTGCTATGTTCGAATCTGAGTGTGAACAACTTAATTTTGCAAAAAAGAATCGCAATCATATTTATGCTGTAAATCTACCAAATTTCAAAGGAGCTTTATCTCATTTTACTCAACCGGACAAGATCTTTGCCGATGAAATAACAAACAGGCTTAAAGTAATTGCTTGCATAGAAAAACCAAATATGATTCATTCAGAGGAACTTACACAAATTTTTCAAGAATCGGATTTCAAAAATATCAGAAATATTTTCAATTCAGGAAAAAACGATGCTCAGATAATTTTCTGGGGACCTAAAGACGATATAGAAACAGCTCTGGAAACTATAGAAGAAAGGTGTCAGATGGCTCTTGCAGGCATTCCAAACGAAACACGAAAATCTTTTGCTGATGGTACAACAATTTTTGAAAGGGTTCTTCCCGGAGCCGATAGAATGTACCCCGATACTGATTCAGCACCTATTCCTTTAGAAAATGATTATATTGAAAATCTACGTAAGAATATCCCTATTGATATATCGGAAAGATATGCACAAATGCAAAAATGGGAAATTCCTGAGGATACATTTTTTTATATTTTAAGAAATAACCTTGTACCTTTAATCGAAAGAATTTCTTCCAAGCTAAAAATTAATGCGAGATTTATTGGAACATTTTTCGGGCACACTCTAAAAAGTATCGAAGGACGGATGTCGAAACATCCGGATTTTACTTATGAAAAAGTTTATGGCATATTCAATTATCTTGCTAAAAACAATATTGAGCCTATATATGCTAAGAGGATGCTACCCATAGTTTTTGAACATCCTAGTATGGATTTTGAATCGATACTCACCATTTTAAAGTTTAAAAAACGCACAAAACAAGAATTGCTTGCTCCTATAGATTTTCTTAAAGAGAAATTTAAAGATATTAGAATCTCTAAAAATGAAGGTGTTACAGCCAACTGGTTGATGGGGCAAATTCATTCGCAGGCAATCGGGAATGTTTCGCTAAAAGAATTATTTGAAGAAATCAAAAAGGAATTATAATCCTGATAGATATCGGGAGAATCATGAATTGTCAATATTCAATTAAATAAAATAAATAAAAAATTAAGTGATGGCTGAAGATTTTTTTCAAGGATATAAAGGCGAAAGCCTCAAAATGTTAAAGAAATTTAATGTACGTGTTTGGGGACAAGCAAAGTTCGAAACCTCACGAGGTATTTTTAAGGGAACAGTACTTCCACGAGCCGAAAACGACGATGACCAGCACATTGTGGTAAAAATTCCAACAGGTTATAATATAGGAATTGATATTGCTACCGTAACTGATATTAAAGAAACAGGATATAAAAAAGCAAACTATAAAATTCCTGAAAAAGAATTCCCCTATACCGAAGGACTTCCTAAAGTTAAACTTATTGGTACCGGAGGAACTATTGCTTCGCGTTTAGACTACCGAACAGGTGCAGTAATTCCTGCTTTTTCGCCTGGCGAATTATATGGAGCAGTGCCGGAACTTGCTGATATTTGTAATCTTACAACAGAAAAAGTTTTTGCTGTTTTTAGCGAAAATATGGGTCCAGACCAATACAAACAATTAGCAATTGCCATAGGAAAAGAAATTGAAAATGGAATTCAAGGGGTAATGATTGGGCATGGCACCGACACATTACACCACACAGCCGCTGCACTTTCGTTCATGATTCAAAACCCTCCAATTCCAATAGTTTTGGTTGGTTCGCAACGCTCTTCAGACCGCCCTTCATCCGATGCTGCTCTCAACCTTATTCACTGTGCATACACAGCAGGACATTCAGATATTGCCGAGGTTATGGTTTGCATGTTTGGTCCAACATCTGACGAATACGGATTTTTACATCGTGGAACACGCGTTAGAAAGATGCACTCTTCTTATCGCTCAACTTTCAGAACAATCGGTGATACTCCTTTAGCTACCGTTACTAGAAACTCTGTAAAGCCATTAAAGGAAAAATATAACCACAGGCGAAAAGATCGTGATGTGAAAATTTATCCTTATTTTGAAGAAAGAACAACTATGCTTTATTATTATCCACAAATAAAAGCTGAAGTTATGGATTCGCTTGTTGAGATGGGTTATAAAGGAATTGTGATTGTCGGAACCGGACTTGGTCATGTAAATAAAGAATTGTATCCGGCAATTGAACGAGCTACAAAAAAAGGAGTTGCAATATATATGACACTGCAAACTATTTGGGGTTATGTGCATATGTTTGTGTACGATACTGGACGCGATATGATGGCAAAAGGAGTAATTCCTGCTGGAAATATGCTACCCGAAGTAGCATGGGTGAAATTAGGTTGGGCTCTTGGAATGGTAAGCGAGCAAGAAAAACAAAGCGGGAAAAAATTCGAAAGAGTTGAAAGATTGGAAAAAGTAAAAGATATTATGCTTGCACCAATTAACGATGAAATTACTGAAAGAGAACCCTATAACGGTTACCTTGTCTATCAAGGTGGTGTAAAAGAAGTTGAGGAATTTGTCAGGAAATTTAGAAAGTAAAACATTATGAAAGAATAATTACAATTTAACATCTGGTTGATTTGGGATAATTCATTCCAAACTGTAGGATGGTTTATTAATGAAAACGAAATATGAGTTAGTGTCGTAATAAATGAAACTGTGTATCAGATTTCGCATTCTATTTTTTGGTAAAATATATGGTGTAGGAATGAATCCAAATTTAATGTAATGAAAACAATAAAACACGAGTCGGCTCCTTCTTTATCAAACATGAAAGACATCTATTTCGGCCTCCTCATCAGAAAAAGAATTAAAAATGTATTGTTGATTAGCAGTAAATACGATGCATTCCTGATTGAACAAGATGGCAGAATAGACGAACAAATTTTTAACGAATATGTTTCTTTAAACCTACGTTATCCTCCGAGTTTTTTGCTTGCTCATACATCTAAGGAAACTTTCAAAATTTTAAGCGAAGATAGCATCGACTTAGTTATAATTATGTTGGGAGTAGGAAATAAAGAGGTTTTTGAAATTGCAAGAGAAATTAAGCAGGAGAACATAGATTTACCAATAGTTTTGCTTACAAATTTCTCGAAAGAGCTAATAGAAAAAATTGACAGTGGCTATTTATCTACCATCGATTACATTTTTAGCTGGCTTGGCAATGCCGATATTTTGATGGCAATCATCAAACTCATAGAAGATAAAATGAACCTAGTTCACGATGTTGAAGAAATTGGTGTTCAGGTGATTTTGTTTGTTGAGGATTCAATTAGGTACTATTCGAGCTATCTTCCACATGTTTATAAAATCATTTTTGTACAATCGAAACGCTTTATGCAGGAAGGTTTGAACGATCATGAAAAAATGCTGAGAATGCGCGGCCGTCCGAAAATTTTACATGCTACAAATTATGAAGATGCAAACAGAATTTATGACAAGTATAAAAATAGTCTTTTGGGCATAATTTCAGATATTGAGTTCAGTAGAAGTGGGAAAATTGATAAAGATGCAGGGATTCGGTTTTGCAGAAAAGTGAAAGAAGATGATAAATTTATGCCCGTTATTTTACAATCTTCCGATAAATCATATGAAGAAATAGCTCGCAAACTTGGAGCAGGATTTATTTATAAATATTCGAAAAATCTGTCAATCGATATACGAAATTATTTAATAAGAGAATTGGCATTTGGCGATTTCGTATTTTACGACCCCGACAGTATGTTAGAAATAGCCCGTGCAAACAATTTGCATAGCTTTCAGCAAATTATTGCAAAAATTCCAGCACGTTCAATCGAGTATCATTCTTCAAACAACCACTTTTCTAAATGGCTGAATGCAAGAGCATTATTCTATATTAGTTCAGTTTTTAAAATACTTTCCAAATCTGATTTTCAAGATGCTGAAGAAATCAGAGAGTACATGTTAGACACTATTTCCCTTTTCAGAAAAACCAAAGGTAGAGGAGTTATTGCAAAGTTCAATAAGAGATATTTCGACGAGTATCAGATTTTTTCAAGAATCGGCAACGGTTCACTTGGAGGAAAGGCCCGTGGATTAGCTTTTATCGATTCCATTATTACAAAAAACAAACTATCCGACAAATTTGAAGGAGTAAATATTACTATTCCTCAAACTGTAGTTCTTTGCAGTGATATTTTCGATAATTTTATGGAAAGTAATAATTTGTACGAAATTGCTTATTCTGGCATCTCAGACGAGCAAATCCTGAAATGTTTTGTAGATGCAAAACTTCCGGGCAGAGTACATCAAGACCTTTATGCATTTATTTCTGTAGTGAAAAATCCTATCGCCGTTAGATCATCCAGTCTATTAGAAGATTCACACTATCAGCCGTTTGCAGGAGTATATTCTACATATATGCTTCCCTTTATCGAAACTGATAGTAAACTTATGATAAGAATTTTATCGGATGCTATAAAATGTGTTTACGCTTCAGTATTTTTTAAAAGTAGTAGATCATATGTTTCAGCAACAACTAATGTCATCGATGAAGAAAAAATGAGTATTATTTTGCAGGAAGTTTGTGGCAACAAGTATGGAAACAGATTCTATCCAAGTTTTTCGGGAGTAGCTCGGTCGCTAAATTTTTATCCCATAGAGCCCGAAACAAGCGATGATGGAATTGCAAATATAGCTCTTGGTTTAGGGAAAACTATAGTTGAAGGCGGGACTTCAATACGGTTTTCGCCAAAATTCCCACAAAAAGTATTGCAATTATCGTCGCCGGAAATGACCCTGAAAAGTACTCAAAAGAATTTTTATGCCCTGAATTTAGACCAATCGAGTTTCAAAGCCTCCACAGACGATGGTGTAAATTTACTAAAACTCAGAATTAAAGAAGCCGAAAAAGATAAGTCATTAAAAGATATCGCCTCAACCTACGATTTTCAGAACGGAATAATCAGAGAAGGGACAATATATGAAGGGAAAAAACTAATAACCTTTTCTAATATTCTGAAGCACAATGTTTTTCCTCTTGCCGAGATTTTGCAAACACTCTTAAAAATTGGGGAGCAAGAAATGAACTGCCCCATAGAAATAGAATTTGCCGTAAATTTGGATACTCCCAAAGGAAAACCCAGGATTTTCAATTTTTTACAAATTAGACCAATTGTTGAAAATGAAGAAATTATTGATTGTGACATTGAAAATATTCCAGACGTAAATAAAATAATACATTCAAATTCTGCTCTTGGTAATGGAAAAATTAGCGATTTATGCGATTTAGTCTATGTAAAACCTGAATCCTTTGAGGCTTCTAAAAGTGAAAAAATTGTTGAGCATATAGAAAAGATAAACGATAGATTTATTAAAGAAAATAAAAACTATATACTAGTTGGTCCTGGAAGATGGGGCTCGTCCGATCATTGGTTGGGAATTCCTGTGAAATGGTCGCAAATTTCGAAAGCAAAACTTATTGTTGAATCCGGATTGCAAAATTATAGAATAGACCCAAGTCAAGGGACTCACTTTTTTCAGAATATTACCTCCTTTAGAATTGGCTATTTTACAATCAATCCTTACATTAATGATGGAATTTACGATTTAGACTTTTTATCTAATATAAAAGCTAAATTTGAAGATGAGTTTATTCGTCATATTCGTTTTTCAACTCCATTGAATGTTATTATTGATGGGAAGAAAAATATGGGAATTGTTATGAAACCTGAAAAATAATTACCCCAATATTTTAGACAACAAGTTAAGTATTTTTTTCAAAATACATGATGCAAAGCTTTGGATTAGACAATATTGTGAGTTTTAAGATTGAAAAAATAGTTAATTTCACAATGCTTATTTGACTATATTAAACAGATCGGCATCATTTCACAGGGTAAACGCACGAAACATTGTTTCAAATATAATATCGCTCCTACAGAGCTTAGTATCAGATGCATAAATAATTATTACAATAATATCAATCTTCTGGATTTCATGAATATATTTGATCCAGAGGGATGAACCTATGGTAATAATAATATTTCAACCTAATTAGTGTATCTAAGAAAACCTACTATTTCTGAGGTGGTTTTTAAGAAAGCGACAAGAACAAGGCTTGTGAAGTGTTTAATAACAGGAGTTTACTTTTGTAAATGACTTTTATTAAACACGAGTATAACGAAGTTATTGACGTTTTCTTAAAACCACTAATTAAAGCCTCGTAGAGGGGAAATTATCTTTTTCATGTTGCCATACATCATTCCAAAGCCATAAAGGTCAGATGCCCTGATAATATCTTTATCAACTGAATATGCCTTTTCGTGTAGAAAAATGATTCGTTTGTCTATTTTATTTGTTAAAAATATGTAAAAATAAAATTATTATTATTATTTTAGGCCTTTATTGATGTTAATTTAAAATATGAAAATATGAGTTTATTGATTGTGTTGAAAATAAGCGTAGTATCTATATATTTATTGAATAAACTAACAAAAATACCTGAGAAAGGGAACCTTAAGAAATATTATTTTTTTTGTAGATAGAAAAAAAAGTAACTTAATAATCTGATTTTTATGTTTATAGCACATTCAACATGAGTCAATATAAAAAAAGAAAACAGAAATATTTCGAAACCTATATTAAAATGTCAATTTTCAATTGTAAAAATCTAATAAATGAAAATTTAGCCTTAACAATATTAAAATACAATTAAATCAAAAAATTATGAAAAGAAAATCTACAAGTTCAAAAATTCTACAAGGAATTATTTTTGGTATTGCATTCCTTTGCTACTTTTGTGCAATACAAGCGGTTGAAGCTCAGACAGTTGTTCTGAGTGAAGATTTTGATAGTTTTACCTCTGGAGGAACAAGTTGCACGAGTACGTGTACTTTAACAAATAGCTGGACAAACGAAACAGGTGATGATAAAGATTGGTGTCCACGTTCAGGTTCTACGGGTTCTAGCAACACAGGACCTTCTAGCGACCATACCGGTAGTGGAAAATACCTTTATACTGAGGCAAGTAGCTGTTATTACAAAACCGCATATCTTAAGTCTCCGTCATTTAGTTTATCCGGTAATGCTACATTGACATTTTGGTATCATATGTATGGTTCTACTATGGGTTCGCTCACAGTCTATATTTCGACCAATGGCGGCTCATCTTATACTCAGCTATGGTATAAATCAGGCGATCAGGGAAACTCATGGCAAGAAGCTACTATAGATTTGTCCAGCTATTCCGGGAGTTCAAATGTGTGTTTAAGATTTAAGGGTGAAACAGGTTCTTCCTACTATAGCGATATAGCAATAGATGATATATCAGTTACAGTTTCTAATAGTGCTTTGAGTGAAAGTTTTGACAGTTTTACAACAGGTAATACAGCTTGCTCAAGTACAAGCACTTTATCGAATGATTGGTCAAACTCAACAAGCGATTATCAAGATTGGGTCCCGTACTCAGGTGCAACTTACACAAGCTATACCGGACCAAGTAGCGACCATAGCGGTAGCGGAAAATACCTATATATGGAATCAAGTAGCTGTTATAACAAAACCGCAGATGTTTACTCTCCATCGTTTAAAATAGCTGGTAGTAGTAGTACACTAACATTTTGGTATCATATGTATGGTTCTTCCATGGGTTCACTCACAGTTTATATAAACACTGGTGGCTATAGTTATACCCAGATTTGGAATATGTCAGGTGATCAGGGAAACGCATGGCAAAAGGCTACTTTAGATTTGTCCAGCTATGCCGGGAGTTCAAATATAAGATTAAAATTTAGGGGAACTACAAGTCCTTCCGATTATAGCGATATGGCAATAGATGATATATTAGTTAGTTCATCCGCTGTTTTGAATGAAGATTTTGATAGCTTTTACTCTGGATATACATATTGCACAAGTATATGTAATTTAGAGAATGGTTGGACAAACGAAACAGGCGATAATAAAGATTGGTGCCCGATTTCCGGTTCAACTCCTTCATCCTATACAGGGCCGAGTAGCGACCATACCGGTAGTGGAAAATACCTATATACAGAATCAAGTAGTTGCTATTATATGACAGCTTTACTTAAATCTCCGTCGTTTAACTTAAATGGAAGTAGTACACTTTCATTTTGGTATCATATGTATGGTTATTATATGGGCTCGCTTTATGTTTATATTTCGACCGATGGAGGTTCATCATACAACCAGATTTGGTCAAAATCTGGCGATCAAGGGAACTCCTGGCAACAAGCAATCATAGATTTGTCTTCTTATTCAGGTTCAAATTGCATTTTACGATTTCAGGGTGTTACGGGTTCGAGCTCTTCAAGCGATATGGCAATAGATGATATATTAGTTGAAACTGTAACTCCACCACCTGCAAACGATGCCGGAATTATCTCATTTCTTAATAGCCCCCATTGTCAAGGAACAAATGCAATTAAAGTAGAATTGAAAAACTTTAGTTCTACAGATATTCTTTCGTCTGCAACAATAAACTGGTCTGTGGATGGTGTTAGCCAAACACCTTATTATTATGTAGGGAGTTTATCCTCTGGGGCAAGTACTACTATCGAACTCGGTACACATTCATTTTTAAATTCACAATATTCAATTTCTGCCTGGTCAAGTTCTCCGAATGGTTCTGCCGATGAAGATCCATCGAATGATACATATACCATAGATAATCAGGCAACAAAGCTTTCAGGAACATACACAATTGGTAGTTCAGGCGATTATGCTGATTTTACTTCCGCAGTTAGTGTCTTAAACCACGTAGGCATTTGTGGCCCGGTAGTGTTTAATATCGAAGGCGGGACATACGATGAGTATATTTCATTTTCTTCAATAGATGGTACATCATCCACCGATACTATCACTTTTCAGCCGGAAGGCACAGAAGAGGTAATTTTTACATCTTCACCCGGAAATAGTTCCTATCTTGTCAAATTCGATGGTGGAGATTATATCACTTTTAAAAATATGACTTTCACAGCCCAAGGTTCAAGTACAAAAGTTTTTCACTTCGAAAGTGGAAGTGACTATATTACCCTTGATGGAAATATTCTTAATGGTGTTGAAACTAACTCGACTAACAGCGATGAGTCAATCATATATTCAGCATCAGGCACCACGAACTCTAATATAGTTATAAAAAACAATACTTTTAACAATGGCTCTTATGGAATGTATTTTTGGGGTAGTAGCTCAAATTATGAATATATAACTGAAATTATAAACAATACTTTCTCCGAGTTTTCATATATTGGTATATATTTGAAATATCAAAATTCACCACTTATTGAAGGTAATACAATTGTTTCCAGTGAAACCGACGGATATTCAAATCAGTCTGGAGTAAATTTAAGTTCATGTAAGTGGGCAACGAAAGTTTCAAAAAACTTTATTCAAGTGCATGGCACACTTGTTAATTATGGATTGTATATGTACGGTTGTCAAGGAGTTTCAGGACTTGAATTTGAGGTATCAAACAATTTTATTTCTTGCCATAACTCTACTTCAAACAGCTCAGGTATTTACTGTCAGAATTCAGATTATATTCAAATCTATCATAATTCGGTGAATGTAACTGATGGCAATTACAATGGTAAAGCATTATCAATGTATACCTGTTCCGACAATGAAATAGTAAACAACATACTTGCAAATACACAAACAATAGATGGAGGATACTCAATTTATTTATACTCAGTTACCATTGCAAATCACAACTACAACAATTTGATTACAAATGGAACAAATTTGGTTAATTGGGATATTAATGATTATACTGATTTGGCAAGCTGGCAAACAGCATCTGGAGGAGATGCCAATTCAATTTCTGTTGATCCGGTATTCTTTTCTGCTAGCGATTTACATTCTACCTCAAGTCAAATAGACAATGCCGGAACTCCACTTTCTGTAGTTGGCGACGACATTGACGGCGAGGCAAGAGATGCAAGTAATCCGGATATTGGTGCAGATGAGTTTACAATGTACTTGAACGATGCCAGTGTTATGGCGATGATTCCGGATACTTTTTGCCCTGGAAATACAAGTATTTCTGTTGAAGTGAAAAATCTTGGCTCAAACCCAATAAACAGCCTTGTTGTAAATTGGGAGATAAATGGCCTGCTTCAATCTCCGGTAACTTATAGCTCTACAATTTCTTCTGCCGCCAGTGTTCAGGTTACACTTGGAAACTATACTTTTAATAGTGTAACTGCTTACGATATAAATATTTGGACAAGTTTACCAAACAATACTGCAGATGGTGATACCTCAAACGACACTTTGAGTTTTATAGGTGTACAAACTGCATTAAACGGAAACTATATAATTGGTGGAGCTTCGGCAGATTTTTTAACTCTGAATGAAGCCGTTTCCTATTTAATGAATTATGGTGTTTGCGGACCTGTTATTTTCAATATAGAAGATGGAACTTATACCGAACAAGTTTCTATAGGTGAAATTCCAGGAGTTTCTGCTACAGATACTATCATATTCCAGGCATCTGCTTCTGCAAACCCGATAATTACATTCTCACCTACAGCTTCGGATAACTACATTGTGCAGTTTAATAATACTGAATTTATTACCTATAAGGACCTTACATTTACCGCAAACGGAACTATTTACGGAAGAGTTTTTGATTTTGCTAATGAAAGCCATAATATCAATATTGATGGAAATACCATAAACGGGCTTGTTACTACTAATACCGGAGATGAATCAGCGATCATTTTCTCTTATGATGGAACATCGAACAATAATATAATTATTCAGGACAACGAAATTTTCAATGGGAGTATATCAATTTCTTTCTACGGCAAGGATGCAAGCAATCTGGAAACTAATAACCAAATAATCAATAATCATATAGAAGACTTCCACTACAGGGGTATTGTAGTTTATTACAACGATGCCATTAACATCTCATCGAACACAGTAGAAGCATTGGAAAATGGTGCTAATGATACTCAAACAGGAATAGATATTGGGTATTGCGATAATGGTAATACTATTGCTAATAATGAAGTGCTTGTTTTTGGAAGTTCAACAAATAGCGGACTAACTGTTTATAGCTGTAGTGGTTCAAGCGGAAACGAAATTATGGTTTATAATAATTTTGTTTCTTGCCATAATTCAACCGGAATTAGTACGGGATTTAAGATTTCTAGTAGCGACTATGTTAATGCATATTATAATTCTGTCAATAATGCCTGTGGAAATACAAGTAGTAAAGTATTGTATGTGTTTAATGGCAGTAATATTAGAATTGCAAACAATATTTTGGCAAATACTTCGGCAACCGGTGGATATACTATTTACAAATATGGTTCTTCTAATATTGTTGTATGCAATCTTAACAACCTTTATTCTGCAGGTTCATATTTTGCCTTCTACCAAACTCATAGATCAGATCTGTCAGAATGGCGAGCCTATACCGGCTTTGATCTCATTTCAGTTTCAGTAAATCCTCTTTTTGTTTCAAATACCGATTTGCATGCTCGTTCAAGTGAATGCGATGGTATAGCAAATCCAATGCCAGACATTAGCACCGATATTGACGGCGAACCAAGAGATGCATCCTACCCGGATATAGGGGCCGACGAGTTTACATATGTAGCTACGGAGCTTTCAGGAACTTATACTATTGGAGGCACGAATCCCGATTTTGAAAGCTTTGCAGCTGCTAAATATGATTTAGACCTTTTGGGCATTTCTGGGCCAGTAATTTTCAATGTAAGGGAAGGAACTTATACAGAACAGATTTCTTTGCAGGCTATTTCAGGCTCTTATTCATGGAAAACTATAACCATTCAGCCCGAGGCATCGGCTAATGTGGTTGTTACTTATCCGGCAAATAGCAGCAATAACTATATTTTTGAGTTCGATGGAATAGAATATCTCAATATTTATGGTATTACATTTACTAAAACAGGCTCAAATTATGGAACTGTTTTTAATTTCAAAAATGAAAGTAACTATATTACAATTGATGGGAATACCTTGAATGGAACGTCAACCAATAGTAGTAGCTATAATTATGCAATAATTCATTCTGCAAGCTCAACAAACAATGAATATATAACAATTACTGATAATACAATAAATGCTGGTTCATACGGTATATATTTTGAAGGAAATAGCTTTAGCGATGTGGAATCAGGAAATGTAATTTCAAATAACACAATTGTGGATTTTGGCTATCAGGGTATTTATCTTAAATATCAGGATGCTATTGATGTTTCATCAAATACCGTAACTGCACGCAGCAATTTGGGTATTAATACGAACTATGGAATTTATGCAGCTTATTGCAAATGGGATTGTGTTTTCGCAAAAAATAGGATTACTGTATATGGACTTAACGAAAACTACGGTCTATATTTAGATAATGTCGATGGTTCACAATCAAATGAAGTAAACATAAATAATAATTTCATTTCCTGTAGCAGATCTTCGGATATAAGCTACGGTATGTACTTATATGAATCCAATTATATATATACATTTTACAACTCTGTAAACATTAATGATGGTAGCGCTGACAATGGTAGAGGCTTATATGATTATTCTTGTACATTTCTTGATATAAAAAACAACATTTTAGCAAATACCCAAACATCAGGCGGATATGCTATATATACAAATTCTACTACCGGAATAAATTCCTGCGATTACAATAACTTATTTACGAAAGGCGATAATCTTGGGTTTTGGTCATATGATTGTACATCTTTATCAAATTGGCAATCGGTTAGTAGCCTTGATGCGAATTCAGTATCTGTTTATCCGGCATTTGTTTCCAATACCGATTTGCACGCGAACAGTCTGGCTTGCGATGGTGCAGCTAGTCCCATTTCGGCAATTACCAACGATATTGATGGAGATGCAAGAGATGCAACAAATCCAGATATAGGTGCCGATGAGTTTGTTTGGGCCGATACCATGTCGCTGGCCGGACAATACACAATTGGAGGTACTAATCCCGATTACGAGACAATTACCGATGCAAATAATGCACTAACATATTTTGGTGTTTCCGGAGCGATAGTTTTTAAGCTGAGAACCGATACATTTGTCGAACAAATTAGTATTCAGGAAATTACGGGTGAATCTGCTACAAATACTATCACTTTTGAAGCAGACTTGAATGCATCGCCTGTTATAATGTACCACATAACAGGTTCTGAAAATAATTATATTATTCAACTGGATGGAGCAGACTATCTAAGCTTTAAAAACTTGATATTTACTGCAACATCAAGTAATAGCTATTCTTATGGAAGAGTATTCGATTTAGTGGCCGGTAGCAACAATATTGAAATATCTGGTAATTCGATAAATGGAGTTCTTACAAGTAGCAGCGATAATTCTATATCCGCAATATATTCTTACGCAGCTAACAACAATATTGTAATTTCTGATAATGACCTCTATAATGGCTCATTTGGAATTTATTTTGATGATGCTTCCAGTAACGGAACCGGTAACGAAATCCTAAACAACAACATTTCAAACTGTTATAATGGAGGAATTCGTTTAACAAATCAAGACCAAATTATTGTTGAAGGAAATAATATAGCTACAAAACTAAGCGGAGGTTATACTAATCAATATGGAATTTATGCTAAATACTGCGATAATACATTAAGAATTGTTGCAAATCAAATACAAGTATATGCTCAAAGTTACAATTATGGATTATATTTTTATCAATGCGATGGAGTTTCAGGCAGCGAAAGCATGATATACAATAATTTCGTTTCAACTCACAACTCAACCTATCGTAGTTATGGAATTTATTTATCTAATACACATTATTGTGGGATATACAACAATTCGGTGAATATTACCGATGGAGATGACGATAATGGGATTGCTCTATATGTTTATTATAGCGGTAACATTGAAGTATTAAATAATATTTTGGCAAATACTAAACAGATAGATGGAGGTTATGCTTACAAAGGAAACTCTACAAACATTACAAACAGCGATTATAACCTACTTTTTTCTTTTGGTGAAAACTTAGCATATTGGGGAGCAGATTGTGCCAATTTGAGTGCTCTACAAACCTCCAGTTCAATGGATGCAAATTCAGTATCGGCAGAACCATTTTTCTATTCCGATACCAATTTGCATATAAACAGCTCGGCTTGCGATGGTGCAGCAACACCTATTGCGGCAATTACCACCGATATTGATAACGAAGCTCGCGATGCATCAAATCCTGATATTGGTGCTGATGAGTTTTTATTAGCTCCTCCGATTATTCAGGCTTCAAATATTACATTTGCCAATTTGCAACCAACACTGATGGATATAAACTGGACACGTGGTTATGGCGATAGCTGTACTGTGTTTATTCTTGCCGGAACAAGTGGAACGGCATCACCGGTAGATGATGTTTTTTATGAACCGGATGCTGATTTTCAAAATGGTGATCAGATTGGAACATCAGGTTGGTTTTGTGTTTACAGAGGCACAGGAACTTCTCTGACTATTACAGGACTTACAAGCTTAGATTACCGTGTGCATGTTTGTGAATTTAACAATGGCTCAATATTGTATAATAGTGATTCTGCATTAAATAATCCTTCAAATCAGCAACTGTCGGATTGTTCCTACCCCGCAAACCAAACAGAAACAAACCTTGCAGCTACATCAATAGATTTGGGCTGGACCGAATACGGTTCTGCTTCAACCTGGGATATCGAATGGGGCGTGGAAGGTTTTACACAAGGCAACGGAACTACAATTTCAGGGGTTACATCAAACCCATACACACTTACAGGTTTAGCAGTCGGCACAATTTACGACTGGTATGTACGTGCCGATTGTGGAGGTGTTGATAGTAGTACATGGACAGGCCCTAATACTTTCACAATCCCATGTCCGGTTGTTACAAGTATAACGGACTGGAACCAGACAATAAAAGCAGTTGCAAGCGACAGGGCAGCTAATGATTGGTTTGGCCATTCTGTTTCAATATCGGGGGATTATGCTATTGTTGGTGCTTATCAGGAAGATCAAGATGCCGCTGGTAACAATTATGCTAGTTATGCCGGCTCAGCTTATATCTTTAAAACTTCTGATTGTGGGGCAAGCTGGACGCAGGTGCAAAAAATTGTAGCAAGCGACAGGGCAGCTTCTGATTGGTTTGGCTATTCCGTTTCAATATCTGGTGATTATGCTATTGTAGGTGCTCCTTCTGAAGATCAAAATGCCTTTGGTGGTTACACATTATCTAGCTCTGGTTCTGCATATATCTTTAAAACATCAGATGGCGGGGAAACATGGACAGAGACAGAAAAAATTGTAGCAAGCGACAGGGCAGCTTCTGATAATTTTGGCAGGTCAGTCTCAATATCGGGTGATTTTGCTATTGTAGGCGCTTGTTATGAAGATGAAGATGCCTCGGGTGGTAACACTATGAGTACTGCCGGTTCTGCCTATATTTTTAAAACTTCTGATGGTGGGGAAACATGGACAGAGACAGAAAAAATTGTGGCAAGCGACAGGGCAGCTTATGATTATTTTGGCCAGTCCGTCTCAATATCAGGTGATTATGCAATTGTTGGTGCTAATGAGGAAGACGAAGATGCTACAGGTGGTAATTATCAATCTAAAGCCGGTTCTGCTTATATATTTAAAACTTCTGATGGCGGAGCTACATGGACAGAGACAGAAAAAATTGTAGCAAGCGACAGGGCAGCTAATGATAATTTTGGCTATTCCGTAGCAATATCAGGTGATTATGCTATTGTTGGTGCTTTTGCTGAAGATGAAGATGCCACAGGTGGTAATACTATGAGTTCTTCCGGTTCTGCCTATATATTTAAAACTTCTGATGGTGGAGCAACATGGACAGAGACAGAAAAAATTGTAGCAAGCGACAGGGCAACTTCTGATAATTTTGGCAGGTCAGTCTCAATATCAGGTGCTTATGCTATTGTTAGTGCTTATGTCGAAGATGAAGATGTAGCTGGTGGTAACACTATGGATGGTGCCGGCTCTGCTTATATCTTTAAAATTTCTAGTAGCGGGGAAACCTGGACAGAGACAAGAAAAATAGTAGCAAGCGACAGGGCAGCTAATGATAATTTTGGCCGCTCAGTCTCAATATCAGGGGATAATGCTATTGTAGGTGCTTATTATGAAGATGAAGATGCCGCTGGTGCTAATACTATGTCTGATGCCGGCTCAGTTTATATCTTTGGAGGCGTACCTGCTACATGCCCCGAACCATCATCCCATATAGCAACAAACTGTTTCGCAAGCTCAGCCGAGCTTGGCTGGACAGAAAATGGAACAGCCACAACCTGGGATATTGAGTGGGGCTTGGAAGGCTTCACACTAAGCAACGGAACTACAATCTTAGGAGTTACATCAAACCCATACACACTTACAGGTTTATCAGTCGGCACAATTTACGACTGGTATGTACGTGCCAATTGTGGAGGTGGTGATAGTAGTGAATGGACAGGCCCAAATACATTCGCAATCCCATGTCCGGTTGTTTCAGATATCACGGACTGGAACCAGATAATAAAAGCAGTTGCCAGCGACAGGGCAGCTTCTGATAATTTTGGCAGGTCAGTCTCAATATCAGGTGATTATGCTATTGTAGGTGCCATTAAAGACGGTGAAGATGCCGCTGGTGGTAATACTATGAGTAATGCCGGATCGGCCTATATCTTTAAAACTTCTGATTGTGGGGCAAGCTGGACCCAGGTACAAAAAATTGTAGCAAGCGACAGGGCTGCTGATGATTGGTTTGGCTATTCTGTTTCAATATCGGGAGATTATGCAATTGTTGGAGCTTCTCGGGAAGATGAAGATGCTACGGGCGGTAATTATAAATCTTTTGCTGGTTCTGCATATATCTTTAAAACTTCTGATGGCGGGGAAACCTGGACAGAGACAGAAAAAGTTGTAGCAAGCGACAGGGCAGCTTATGATTATTTTGGTTCTTCCGTATCGATATCAGGTGATTATGCTATTGTTGGCGCTTTTCAGGAAGATGAAAATGCCGCGGGTTATAGCACTATGAGTTATGCCGGTTCTGCCTATATCTTTAAAACTTCTGATGGCGGGGAGACATGGACAGAGACAGAAAAAATTGTAGCAAGCGACAGGGCAGCTAATGATTATTTTGGCAGCTCCGTCTCAATATCGGGGGATTATGCTATTGTAGGTGCTTATTATGAAGATGAAGATGCCTCGGGTGGTAATACTATGAGTAATGCCGGTTCTGCTTATATCTTTAAAACTTATGATGGAGGGGAAACATGGACAGAGACAGAAAAAATTGTAGCAAGCGACAGGGCAGCTGATGATTATTTTGGCAAGTCCGTCTCAATATCGGGGGATTATGCTATTGTTGGTGCTTATCAGGAAGATGATGATGCCTCGGGTGGTAACTCTATGGATGGTGCCGGCTCTGCTTATATTTTTAAAACTTCTGATGGCGGGGAAACCTGGACAGAGACAGAAAAAATTGTAGCAAGCGACAGGGCAGTTGCTGATTATTTTGGCCTCTCAGTCTCAATATCGGGGGATTATGCTATTGTGGGTGTTTATGGCGAAGATGAAGATGCCTCGGGTGGTAACACTATGGATGGTGCCGGCTCTGCATATTTCTTTAGAACTTCTGATGGCGGGGAAACCTGGACAGAGATAGAAAAAATTATAGCAAGCGACAGGGCAGCTGCTGATTATTTTGGCCTCTCAGTCTCAATATCCGGGAATAATGCTATTGTAGGTGCTTATACAGAAGATGAAGATGTTGCGGGTGCTAATACTATGTCCGATGCCGGTTCTGCTTATTTCTTTGGAGGCATAGATGCTTCTTGCCCCGATCCATCATCTCCAACAGAAAGCTACATGACCGCAAGTTCAGCCGATCTTGGCTGGACTGAAAACGGAACAGCCACAAGCTGGGATATCGAATGGGCCCTGGCAGGTTTTATACAAGGCAACGGAACTACAATCTCAGGGCTTACATCAAACCCATACACACTTACAGGTTTAACAGACGGCACAACTTACGACTGGTATATACGTGCCGATTGCGGAGGTGATGACTATAGTGCATGGACAGGCCCATATACATTCACATTCACAATCCCTTGTCCGGTTGTTTCAAATATCACGGACTGGAACCAGATAATTAAAGCAGTTGCCAGTGACAGGGCAGCTTCTGATTATTTTGGCTATTCTGTATCAATATCAGGGGAATATGCTATTGTTGGTGCATATAAGGAAGATGAAGATGCCACTGATGGGAACTCTATATCAGATGCCGGCTCTGCTTATATCTTCAAAACTTCTGATTGTGGGGCAAGCTGGACGCAGGTACAAAAAATTGTAGCAAGCGACAGGGCAGCTGATGATCATTTTGGTTATTCCGTCTCAATATCGGGTGATTATGCTATTGTTGGCGCTTATCAGGAAGATCATGATGCCACGAGTAGTAATCCTATGGTTTCTGCTGGATCTGCCTATATATTTCAAACTTATGATGGCGGTGAGACATGGACAGAGGTACAAAAAATTGTAGCAAGCGACAGGGCAGCTTCTGATTATTTTGGTAAATCCGTCTCAATATCGGGTGATTATGCTATTGTTGGTGCTTCTAATGAGGATTCAGATGCCTTGGGTGGTAGCCTTATGAATAATACTGGATCTGCATATATCTTTAAAACTATAGATGGCGGTGCGACATGGACAGAGACGAAAAAAATTGTAGCAAGCGACAGGGCAGCTGAAGATTATTTTGGTTATTCCGTCTCGATATCGGGGGATTTTGTTATTGTAGGTGCTTATTCTGAAGATGAAGATGCCTCGGGTGTTAACACTATAAGTTCTACCGGTTCTGCATATATATTTAAAACTTCTGATGGCGGGACAACATGGATAGAGACAGAAAAAATTGTAGCAAGCGACAGGGCAGCTAATGATTATTTTGGCTATTCAGTCTCAATATCGGGTGATTATGCTATTGTTGGTGCTTATCGGGAAGCTGAAGATGCCTCAGGTGGTAATACTATGAGTACTGCCGGTTCTGCTTATATCTTTAAAACTTCTGATGGCGGGCTAAGCTGGACAGAGACAGAAAAAATTGTAGCAAGCGACAGGGCAGGTTCTGATTATTTTGGTTATTCCGTCTCAATATCAGGGGATTATGCAATTGTTGGTGCTTATCAGGAAGATGAAGATGCCGCGGGAGGTAGCACTAAGAGTTATGCCGGATCTGCATATATTTTTAAAACTTCTGATGGCGGGGCATCTTGGACAGAGACAGAAAAAATTGTAGCAAGCGACAGGGCAGCTTATGATTATTTTGGCTCGTCCGTTTCAATTTCAGGGAATTATGCTATTGTTGGTGCTTATCGGGAAGCTGAAGATGCCGCGGGTGGTAATACTATGAGTTTAGCCGGATCGGTCTATATCTATGGAGGCTTAGATACTACATGCGATCCATCATCTCAAACAGAAAGCAACATCACAGCAAGCTCAGCCGAACTTGGCTGGACTGAAAACGGAACACCCACAAGCTGGGATATCGAATGGGGCGTGGCAGGTTTTACTCAAGGCAACGGAACTACAATTTCAGTACTTACATCAAACCCATATAGTTTAACAGGCTTAGCAGGTGGTACTATGTATGACTGGTACATTCGCTCTGATTGTGGGCCTGGTAGCAGCAACTGGGTTGGGCCCGCAACATTTACCACAAATGTAACAGCTCCCGTTACTCAGGCCACTAATGTTAGTTTTTCAAATGTTCAGGGAACTCAAATGGATATTAGCTGGACACGAGGTGATGGAGATAGTTGTGTTGTATTCATGAGTGTTGGTACAAGCGGAACAGCATTGCCGCTTGATAATGTAACTTATAATACCGGCCTGACACTTCAGGATGGCGACCAGATAGGCATTTCACCCTGGTTCTGTATTTACAGGGGAACAGGAACTTCTGTTACCGTAACAGGGCTCCTTGAATTAACAAATTATCGTGTGCATGTTTGTGAGTTTAACTACGGTTCTACACATCACAATATTAGTTCATCAACCAATAACCCCTCCAATCAGCCAACACCGGAGACTTGTGACTACCCAAGCAATCAAACTGTAACTAACATCACGGCAAGCTCAGCCGATCTTGGCTGGACAGAAAATGGAACAGCCACAAGCTGGGATATCGAGTGGGGCGTGGCAGGTTTTATACAAGGCAACGGAACTACAATTTCAGGGCTTACATCAAACCCATATAGTTTAACAGGTTTATCATATGGTATGTATGACTGGTACGTACGTGCCAATTGTGATGGAAGTAATAGTAGTGCATGGATAGGACCGAATACATTTGCAACCCCTTGTCAGGATGTTTCAGATATCCAGGACTGGGAGGAGATAATAAAAGCAGTTGCAAGTGACAGGGAAGCTTCTGATTATTTTGGCTTTTCTGTATCAATATCAGGAGATTTTGCAATTGTTAGTGCTAGTTATGAAGATCATAATGCCACTGGTAACAATTATGCTAGTTCTGCCGGCTCAGCTTATATCTTTAAGACTTCTGATGGCGGGGCAACATGGACAGAGGTTCAAAAAATTGTTGCAAGTGACAGGGCAGCCTATGATAAATTTGGCTCTTCCGTCTCAATATCGGGAGATTATGCAATTGTTGGTGCTGTTTATGAAGATGAAGATGCCACTGGCGGAAATACTGCAACTAGTGCCGGATCTGCTTATATTTTTAAAACATCTGATGGCGGGGCAACCTGGACAGAGGCACAAAAAATTGTTGCAAGTGACAGGGCAGCCAGTGATAATTTTGGTATTTCCGTATCAATTTCGGGAGATTATGCAATTGTTGGTGCTGTTTATGAAGATGAAGATGCCTCGGGTAACAATTCTATGAGTAGTGCCGGATCTGCTTATATCTTTAAAACTGCTGATGGCGGGGCAACCTGGACTGAGGTAAACAAAATTGTTGCAAGTGACAGGGCAACCGGTGATTATTTTGGTTATTCCGTATCAATATCGGGATATTGTGCAATTGTTGGTGCTTATTATGAGGATGAAGATGCCGCGGGTAACAATTTTGAGGGTAGTGCCGGTTCTGCTTATATCTTTAAAACTTCTGATGGCGGGGCAAGCTGGACTCAGGCACAAAAAATTGTTTCAAGTGACAGGGCAGCCGGTGATAATTTTGGTAATTCCGTATCAATATCGGGAGATTATGCAATTGTTGGTGCTTATTATGAAGATGAAGATATCAATGGGAATAATTATGCGTATGATGCTGGTTCTGCTTATATCTTTAAAACTGTTGATGGCGGGGCAAGCTGGACTCAGGCACAAAAAATTGTTGCAAGTGATAGGGCAGTTTGGGATGAATTTGGTACTTCTGTTTCAATATCAGGAGATTTTGCCATTGTTGGTGCTTGTCTGGAATCTGAAGATACCTCGGGTGCTAATACTTTAAGTGAGGCAGGTTCTGCTTATATCTATAAAACTAATGATTGTGGAGCAAGCTGGACAGAGACAGAAAAAATTGTAGCAAGCGACAGGGCAGCTTATGATTATTTTGGCTTGTCCGTATCAATATCAGGAGATCATGCGATTGTTGGTGCTATGTATGAATCAGAAGATGCCGCTGGTGTTAATACTAAGAGTTATGCCGGTTCTGCTTATTTCTTTGGAGGTATAGCTAGCTGCTCCAATCCATCATCTCAAACCGTAACTAACATCACAGCAAGCTCAGTCGATCTTGGCTGGACTGAAAACGGAACAGCCACAAGCTGGGAAATTGAATATGGAGCACCTGGATTTAGCCAGGGCAGCGGAACAGTGGTTTCAGGAATTTCAACAAATTCATACACTTTATCAGCCTTGGGTGAAGGTACATCTTACGATTGGTACGTCAGGGCAGATTGTGGAGGAGGCTCGCTCAGTAATTGGGTGGGACCACATAATTTCACAACCGCTTTCTGTACCGTAGTAGTTACGGCAAGTTTAGATAGCGAGCCATCTTGCAATGGTCTGGCTGATGGCTCGGCAATAGCTACCATAAGTGGAGGCATTAGTCCTTTCACATATTCATGGTCGAATGGCAGCATTGCGAATACCGCTTCAAATCTTTTGGCCGGAACTTATACAGTTACAATAACTGATAACTTTAATTGTATGGCTACTGATGATGTAGTAATATCGCAGCCCGATGATTTGATTGTTTCTCTTGACCAGCAAACCAATGTTTCATGCTTTGGCAATACTGATGGAGCAATAGATATTTCCGTTTCGGGCGGAACAACCGATTATAATTACCTATGGTCGAATTCCGAAACTACCCAGGATATTTCCGGACTAATGGCAGGGACTTATTCAGTTACAGTTACAGATGCTCAAAATTGTGAAACCACTGAAACTTTTGTTGTTACCGAACCAGATGTTTTGGCAATAACTTTAGACTTACAAACCAATATTTCATGCTTTGGCAATGCTGATGGAGCTTTAGACATTTCTGTTAGCGGAGGAACACAGGCTTATTCTTACTTATGGGCAACTGCTGAAACAAGTCAGGATATTTCTAACTTATTACCCGGAACATATGATGTTACGGTTACAGATGCACAAAATTGCGTTGAAACCGAAACCTTTGTAGTTACCGAGCCCGATATTTTGGAAATAACTTTAGACTTACAAACCAATGTTTCCTGCTTCGGCAATATGGATGGAGCCATTGATATTTCTGTTAGCGGAGGAACTCAGGCTTATTCTTACTATTGGGCCAACGCTGAAACAAGTCAGGATATTTCTAACCTGGCTGCCGGAACATATGATGTTACGGTTACAGACTCACAAAATTGTACCGATACAGAAAGCATCGTAATTACTGAGCCTGATGTGTTGGAGCTATCCTTAGTTTCTCAAACAAATGTTTCTTGCTTCGGCAATGTTGATGGAGCTTTAGATATTTCTGTCATTGGGGGAACACAATCATATTCATACTATTGGGCAACTGCTGAAACAAGTCAGGATATTTCCGGACTAATGGCAGGGACTTATTCAGTTACTGTAGCAGATGCACAAAATTGTGAAACCATTGAAACTTTTGTTGTTACCGAACCCGACATTCTGGAAATAACATTAGACTTACAAACTGATGTTTCCTGCTTCGGCAATGTAGATGGAGCTCTTGATATTTCTATTAGCGGAGGAACTCAGGCTTATTCTTACCTATGGGCAACTGCTGAAACAAGTCAGGATATTTCTAACTTATTACCCGGAACATATGATATTACGATTACAGATGCGCAAAATTGCGTTGAAACCGAAACCTATGTAGTTACCGAACCCGATGTTTTGGAAATAACTTTAGACTTACAAACTAATGTTTCGTGCTTCGGCAATGTTGATGGAGCTATAGACATTTCTGTTAGCGGAGGAACTCAGGCTTATTCTTACTTATGGGCAAACGGTGCAACAAGTCAGGATATTTCTAATTTGGCTGTCGGAACATATGATGTTACGGTTACAGACGCACAAAATTGTACCGATACAGAAAACATTGTAATTGCTGAACCTGATGTGTTGGAGCTATCCTTAGTTTCTCAAACAAATGTTTCCTGCAATGGTTTTGCAGATGGTGCAATAGA
>Ga0209042_1000517_pt1 | contig 40762 bp, 40 predicted proteins | sample SaaInlV_200m_DNA_6_FD_184649 | JGI IMG/M metagenome (GOLD analysis project Ga0209042, IMG submission 184649) | Marine microbial communities from expanding oxygen minimum zones in the Saanich Inlet - SI037_S2LV_200m_DNA (SPAdes) (version 2) | ecosystem: Environmental > Aquatic > Marine >...
GTTCTTCAGCAAGGCAGTGGCACCCGTCGGCGGGCATATACTGGGGCATATGAGCCACAATCGGATATTCATTAGGAAGGGCAGGAACAATATGAGGATAGCCAAGCTAACGGCGAGCCCCAGCCTGCCCGAGGGGGAGGCCCCCATGAGGATTACAGAGAGAGGGATAGAGAGTGACGAAGACTATTAAACCAGGACGAGGACTGACTGTCACGGGTAAGACCCGTGAATCGGTTCTATCATTCTTCAAAAACATGATTGACAGGCGGTTCACGGAAGCCGAGAAGGCGCTGAGCGCTATCAGGGAGCGAAAGTTCACCGACGAGGAGTACAAGACTGGGTATATCAACGCCCTCGATGGACTCCTTCTCTCTGTCAGATCAGGGGATGAGAGGGATTTCTATAACAGGACCAACCTTAACAAGAAAAACTTGAAGGAACACAAGGAGGAGTTCAAGGAGTTCAGGAAAACACCGATCAGAACCCAGTTTGACTCGGGCTATTTCGCGGCCTGGTCTGATATAATGCAGTACAAGATAAATGTCGATAAGGATTAGATCCAGCCGTACGAGCCCATTGTGTTGAGCAGCGTCCAGGTCAGCATCCAAAGGAACAGGAAAGCGCCCATGCCGACCTTTATTGTTCTGTCCCTTTCAAGACCGAACATTTTTGCCGTTACCTCGGAGTAGCCGATGTACAAAACTGTGCCAGACATCAATGCGAGCTCTCCTTGGAGGCCCAAGCCTGATTGAATGTAGAATGTGATCAAACCCGTGGCTAATCCCAGCAGCGCCTTGATCCAGTAAACCTTCTCTGATTGTTTCAACCGTGTTTTCTCCGTGGGTTCAACTCTTATTGTCTGACGCTATTTTATAAGTTAGCTGATGTAACCCAGCCTCTTCTCGTCCTGGACCTGGGGTTCCTCTTCCTCGTCGTAGATCTCAAGCCGTCGCTTGATGGAGGCATCTATCTTCTTTGCCCTGATATCGAGCTGCTTTGTGTCTATCTCGATGTCGATGAGCTTCACTAGCTTGTGCAGCACAGCTTTGCTGGCCAGGTGCTGAGGTACGTTCGCGTAGGTGATATCACCCATAAGGCAGACCCCGTCGATCCCGCTAGCTTTGGCAACGCCTATCATAACGCCATTCAAGCCATTGACGGCCCCATCGTTCTCAATCATCTCAACCCCAGTCTCGATTAGCTCGTCTCTCATGGACTCATCTGTGAACACGCCATAGACCTTGGGCTCGTCGTAAAACTCGTTGGGAAACGCAGCCATTGTGTAAATGCGCTTTACACCCATCTCGACTGCGATATCCGAAATCTTCTGCGCCAGCCTCAATGACTCCTCTGGGACTGATGGCTGTGCGTCACCTACGCAGATGATTAGATTTTGGTCCTCCGATGCGTAGAGTTTGTGTTTTATTGGGGCCATCTCAACGATACCGTTTTTATAAACTAGAACATTGTGGAAGTACTTTATCTCAGCGAACTGCTTTGCCTTTATCCTCCTCCTGAGATAGTCAGCACTGATCTTGGCTAGGAAACCCATCCCAGGCCACGCCGCTATCATCACCGGATCTTTCAGGCTCGGTTTATCAGTGAATTGTACATCCAATGGAATCCAGTAAACGGAGAATGGGATTTGCATTAAACCTTTCGCTTTGAAGCCGTGTTTTGCTTCTTGTCAGTTTCATATAATCGCCCCCTTGCCGAGAGGGGTTGTTTGTTATGCTTTTAGCAATTTCTCGATTGTCTCAGACCGATGTAACATTCTTATCATCAATGCCTCAATCCACCTATATACTGGGCTAAAATTACTCGTGAAATGTACTCTTTTGATGCAACATAATCATATTATAATTTTTTGAGCCAATATGTGATTGTAGCGGGAGACACATTGGAAGTGGACACGTCCTGGGTGCAGAAATGTGCTCATTTGACGTGCCCATTTTTGTTCGGGTTTGCCTGAATAATCGCCCACACAGCCACGAAGCAGGATAAATCCAGCTAGTGAATTCCGAGTGTCCCCAATACACATGATCACCAAAGGTAGATGATACTAGGTATATGGCGAGAATAAAGGAATGGACAGACGAAGAGGTAGAGAGGCTGCATGAACTATACGGGTCGAACAGAACCTTTGAGGAGATAGAGGTTGAGTTTCCCCTGAGGACCAGTAACGCTATTCGCCTCAAGGCATCGAGGTTGGGTATAAAGCGGCCACTGATACCAGGGAACTTCATACAGGCAAAACCACTTCTATTCAGGTCAGGGAACGGCGACGGGAATGACGGATTTATCCTCAAGTGCAAAGAGTGCAACTCATGGGTTCAAGTTGACAAGGACATCGAGAAGCGGGCCAGCGTACTGAGCTGCGGAAAGTGCGGCTCAATGTACCAAGTATTGTTTGAATCTTAACTGTATATTACTTCCAGTTCATGAGCTTTTTATAGGTTGCATGTGTTTTTTCAAGTGGTGACAACTTGAGCCTAGGCTTATCGTCCAAGATGATCGTAAGGGAAGCAATGTCGAGTCCTGTCATAAGCGTCGACGAGAACGAGGACATCGTGCAGGTTGCGAACAAGATGCGCGAGCAGCGCGTCGGGGCCGTTGTAGTCATGAATCAGCAGAACCTGCCAGTTGGCATAGTGACTGAGAGGGACATCGTTACTAGAGTAGTTGCTGATGGCGTTTCGCCGAACACGTTTTTTGCGGGGAAGGTAATGTCCTCTCCACTGAAAATGGTAGACCCTGAGATGAACCTGATGGACGCCATGAAGATGATGGACAAGGAGAACATCAGGCGTCTCGGCGTTATCTACAAGGGAGATCTGGTAGGCGTCATTACAGACAGGAGCATAATACGTTTCGTTCCCACCATCATTGATATCCTGAGGGAGCAGAAAGAGGTCATTCCATTCGGGCACGTATCAGGAAGCTCCACCGTGGGATACTGTGAGAGGTGTGAGATATATTCCATGAATCTCCGTGCCATCAACGGGGACTTCATCTGCGAGGACTGCCGGGTAGATGGGTGACCCCTCGTTCATCTTGGACGGGATGCTTGGTAGCCTAGCCCGATGGTTGAGGATCGCGGGATATGATTCAATCTATTATAGAGGTTTGGATGATAACCTTCTCCTTGTTGAAATAATGAGTTTCTCAAGGATTATGCTGACGAGGGACAGGGAACTGTTTCAGAGGTCTCAGAAACTGGGCCTCAGATCAATGTATCTTGAATCTGAGGAAGTAAAAGTCCAGTTATCTCACTTGAAAACGGAGCTTGGCGTAGAGTTGTCAGCGACAAACTCTAGGTGTCCAAGATGTAACGGATCGTTAAGGAAAACTCCGAAAGCCGATGTACAGGACCTGGTTCCAGCCGAGTCTTTCAACGCTTTTGATGAGTTCTGGGTCTGTGGGACCTGCTCAAGGGCGTACTGGAAGGGAAGCCACTGGGAGAAAATCAGGGAAACTCTTGACTCCACCTGAAAGGTTATCACGTAGTAACAGGTAAAGATGGTTATCGTATCAAGGAGTTGTTGCGGGCATATTTACGTTAACTGATGCGCAAGGAGTTTTTTTGGTAAACCTTGCACGGCAGTCTATCGAGGGCGTAATGGGTCTCTCCGATGAACCCAGTGATTACCACGGTGACCCGATTCTCATGGAGAAACACGGCGTCTTTGTCACTCTCACCATCCACTCAAAAGGCAACTACGGTCTCCGAGGCTGCATTGGGCTACCCTATGCAACAAGCCCCTTGGTTGACGCGGTTGTGGAGGCAGCAAGGAGCGCGGCGTTCAAAGACCCTCGTTTCCCACCCGTGCAAGTGCATGAGATGGCTGGTCTCACAATAGAGGTGAGTGTCCTGACCCCTCCTGAGCTCCTAATTAATGACAAAAAGAGCCTACCCAATAGAGTCAAAGTTGGAAGGGATGGGTTAATCATTGGGATTGGATTGAACAAGGGGCTATTATTGCCCCAGGTGCCCGTCGAGTGGGGCTGGGGCAGCAGGGAATTTCTCGATCAGTGCTGTGTGAAAGCAGGTTTTCCAAAGAACTCCTGGCAGAGTACTGATGTTGAGGTCTATATTTTCCAGGCCATCCTTTTCAAGGAAGAGGAGCCAAGAGGGGTAATCAGTCGGCACACATTGGTGGAGTAAATGAAGAGGTTCGAAGGAGCACGTGTGTATTTCAGCCCCTCCGGCATGGGCCTAGGACATGTCAGCAGGTGCGTGCCCATCGCCCATGAGATCCAAAAGCTTGGAGGCGAGGTAATGTTCTCCACGTATCTTGAAGGGATTGATTATCTCTCAAAATTCGGATTCACCGTTGTGGGGGCTCCGGAGATTTACCTGGAGACCAACCACACCGGGAGCATCGACCTCAAGGCAACTGTGTCCACGCGCGGTTTCTCGGCCCTCTGGACATTAATGGAACAGATCAAGTTCGAGGTCGAGCAGATGCAGACATTCAAGCCAGACCTGGTGTTCGTTGACACCCGTGTCAGCACAATCATGGCGGCACGGATGCTCAGGATACCCTGTGTGCTTATCCTAAATCAGTTCCTGCCAAGGGCTCCCAGGGAGACTGATACAAATTTCTGGAAACTGGTGGATGGCACCGTCATGACTGTCCTGGGATGGATGTGGGCTTTGTCAAACAGGCTCATCATACCGGATTTCCCCGAGCCATACACTATTAGCCTTGACAGCCTCAGGGCTCCCCATAGGTACGGAGCCAAAATGAGCCTGGTGGGGTCCATAATGAACTTTATGCCCGAAAACAGCGTTGATGCGTCCACGATTAGGGAGGAACTTGGGCTGGATGACCAGGTACTCGTCTATGCTGGCATCAGCGGCCCACGCCCCGAGAGAATGCCATTGATACGGATGCTGGCTCCCATATTCAGCAGGTTCCCTGACAAGTACCATGTCGTAATGTCAATGGGTGATCCCAACGGCGGAAACAAGCCCAAAAAAGTGGGTAACGTGACCTTAATACCATGGATTGAGGATCGGTACTCGTTCCTCAAGGCATGTGACATTGTCATCAGTAGGGGAGGCCACGAGACCATCATGCAGAGCATCGGGGCCAACAAGCCAAGTATCATAATCCCTATGCCCCGACACCCTGAGCAGTACGGGAACGCCAGGCGTGCCATGGATATCGGGGTTGCTCAGGCCATGCATCAAAAGGAAGTATCCAAGGAGTCACTCGTCAGGAGGATTGAGTACCTCCTTGAGAACGACCTTGCCCTAGAGGTACTGGTTGACATGAACCAGACCAGGCACCTTAGTAAGGGACTTGAGCGGATCATTGAGATCATCGCAGAGTACCTGTAATTAATTTTAAGTGCCGGTGGTGCGGCTAGTGTCCATGGATTACCACTACGCAAAAGAAAGAGATTCAGAGGTAAACAAGTACTTCAATAAAGACACAATGAGGGCATGGGCAGACTGGAACAGGAAAGTTTTCGAGCCCGGCCTCCTGGACGTGAAGACAAAGGAGCTCATCGCCATAGCGTGCACATACATGACAAGGTGCCCATGGTGCATCGAGGGTCACGCAAAAGCAGCCATGAAGGCAGGGGCGACCAAAGAAGAGATAGCCGAGGTCATCCAAATCGCCATGGCACTGAGTAGCGGCGCGCCTGTAGCTCACAGGAACATCGCCCTGGACGTATAGTCCAGTTTATTTCTTATCCGCCCAGTACTGCCTTGTTTTCATGTACTGAATTTTTGCTTTAAGCAGGTCTTTGTAGAATTCCTCGTTGCTCCTGTGCATCCTGCTGAGTACCTGGTAGCTTGTAACGGGACCAACTCCATAGACCATCAACGCCTCCACTGCCTTCCTGCCATAGCTCAGAACCATATCCGCCGTCTTCCTTCCGTGTCTGAGCATGTCAAGGTCGTCACCGAACATCTCTGCGCCCTCGTTCCACCTCCGTAGTAGAATGTGGAAGTGCTCTGGGTCTTGGTTGCGCCTCATCATAGCCATGAGCCCGCTTCCGCATTTAATGCAAAGAGGATGGTCATCCAGTTCCCTGATCCGTACATGCGTGTGCCACTCGCCGCAGCTCACGCATGCCAGCCTCACTCTTCTTGAGTGGATGTTCTGTCTCATGTACTCGATCTGGTCTGTGATGGTGGCGTCAGTGGCCATGAGCTCCTCGACATCGGCGTACTTTTCTAGTATGTGGCGTGCGAGGGCGCTTGGCTCGGTGACTTGTTTGGTGATGACCTCAACTGAACCGCCTTGAATGCCTGTAACCACTTCCTTCACGGCATCGAGATCCAGTTTCTCGTGGTACGCCTCCCTGATTGTCTCCTTGTAGATGGGGGTGTCCTTGAACCGGTAGTACAAGTTCTCAGTCCTTTCTGGGCCCATCATCTTACCCCTTGGGATTACACCGAACCTCTGGGCAATGAAATTCATCTTGTACCCAAATGGGAACCTTGCATGCATAAAATCGCTGAGTAACCTGTCCGCCTCCTCAGGCGTCAAGGATTTTATCAGGGTCTCGATATCCTCGATCTCGTACTTGTTGAGCTTGTTTGGAGCCTCGATGAGAATCCTGTACGGGTCGTTCCACCAGTTGTAGATTAGATCTTTCTCGCTCAGAGCCGCGTCAAGGATGGCCCCCAGTGCCATGTTGAATTTTTCCCCTCTGGTGCTGTGAATGACCAGGTACTGGTCCCAGACCTCAAGGATAAGGTTCGATGAGCTTGGAAGTGGGAGCCCCGATTTCAGATGAGTAATGGACTCGTCAGCGATCTCCTTCAGGCTCCCTACATCTGTATCAAGCGGTTCTACTAGGTCATCAAGTGACTCGGCTGATCTGTATATCGTCTCCCTGAGTGTACCCGCTCCCTCGGCGACCTCCCTAGTTACCGGGATCAACTCTCCGTCCCAGCCCGGCGCAGCTCCGAGGGGATCGGTGCTGGGAAGTGCATGAAGGACGCCTCTCTCCTCGTCGATCTGGAGAATCCTCCAGACTCTTCCCCTGAGGATGACGTTGAGACCAACTCGGGCCCGAAGGCTCCAGAACTCGTCGCCGACGGTGCCAACCATCTCGTCGGTTATAGCGTTGATGAAAGGATACCTCCTCTCGTCGTTGATCATGCCCAGGTTCTCGTAATAGTATCTCCTTCCCTTGCCCGTCTTCTTCATTGTCTTTCCCTCCCTCTTGATCAATCCAATCTGTCTGAGGAACTCGATGAGCTCCTCGTACTCCTCCCCCGTGTACTCCTTGAAGGGGTACGCCCTTTGAGCCATCTCAAGCACCTCCTCCTGGCCTATACCGTCATCAAGGGCCATTACCGTAAGCCCCACGATCTGGTGCGTTAGCACATCAAGGGGCTTCATGTGGACAAGCGTTGGTTCAAGCCGTTTCTTCCTGGCCAGATCCGATGCAACCAGGCTCTCAAGGGCGTCCTCGCCGTACGCAGGGATAGTAACTCCCTCGCTCAATCTGCTCAACGTGTGACCTGCTCTACCAACTCTTTGGATGAGTGCACTCACTTGGCGCGGGCTCTGGTACTGTATGGTTAGGTCCACCTCCCCTATGTCGATCCCGAGCTGGAGCGTGCTGGTGCAGACAATTCCCTTCAGTTCACCTGCCTTGAACATGTCCTCTGTTTCGTGCCTCTGCTCTCTGCTAAGGCTGCCGTGGTGGACCTCGATGCCTGGCCCCATCTGTTTGAGTCTGAAACCAAGAGCCTCGGCCTGGCCCCTGCCCTGGACGAAGATAAGGGTGCTGTTATGTTGGTCCACAAGGCGTTTTATTCTATTGAGTCTACTGGCTGCCTTGGGGCTTGTACTTAGCTCGTCTGCAAGGTCAAAATCCGCGTCAGTCGGCTGTGGGAACTGGACCTTGTATTCGTATGTCTTGTCCACCTCGACCTCTACTGTATTGACGGGATGGATGCCCCCGAGGAACTCGGCGACTGTCTTTGGGTTACCTATGGTCGCGCTGAGCCCGATCCTCTGAGGTTTCTTGTCGGCGGCCTTGTCAAGTCGTTCAAGTCCCACAGTGAGCTGTGCCCCTCTCTTGCTTGCCGCCAGATCATGGATCTCGTCAATGATAACCCACCTAACAGGTGCAAGGTGTTTACGCATACCCTTTGATGGGAGGATGGCTTGTAGTGTCTCTGGTGTAGTGATTAGCATCTGAGGGGGCTTCCTGGTCTGCCTGCTCCTCTGCTTCTGGCTCGTGTCCCCGTGGCGTACCTCAACTGTGATTCCAAGATGGTCTGCCCAGAACATCATCCTCTTCTCGATGTCCCTGTTCAACGCCCTGAGTGGCGTAATGTAGATGATGCTGATCCCCTTCTCCTTTTTACCTCTAAGAAACATGTCGAAAACAGGGAGAAGGGCGGCCTCTGTTTTCCCGCTCGCGGTAGGTGAGACGAGTAAAACGTTATCCCCTTCCTGTATGGCTGGAATCACTCTCTCCTGGGGAGGTGTGGGTTCCACTATTCCCAGCTGTTCGAGGCCTTCCTTTATCATTGGGTGGAGCCCCTCGAATACACTGGGATTCATGGGTTTCATTGATGAATCGGATAATAAAACCTCTTAGTACTGAAACGGGGAAATGTCCCTGGTGAAAGTGTCCTGGGATTCTCTGATGATATTTAATTTATCAAACCTGATGCCTTTGAAATAATGATTATAATACATATAATAAATACTAAAATCAAATTATATGGTCATCTACTTTCTCAAATCAACGATATTTACATATTTTCTCTTTATTAGTACTATGTAATCATGGATATTAACAAGTCCATATTAAAAAACATGTCATTTTAGAGCGTTTTGACTCATCAAGTTGCATTAATTAGACAAGTCAATGTCTTTAACATATCAACTGTTCCCCTTTCATCGCATTAACGGGTTGAAAAGAATGGGAACATGCGAAATTTGCAATTCAGATCAAGTAAAGACATACACATGCAAAACATGTGAAAAAAACTTTTGCGTAAAGTGCGGTACATCCCACAAGAGGGCATGCTATACCTGCAAGCCAAAGGGCAGCGGTGGATTCCTCAAGGGTCTCTTCGGCAGGTAGCCGAGAAAAACCACACTAATTTTCTATTATCTCTATAAATTGAAAAAAATTAGCTGACTAGATGCAGCTTTTTCTGTCGTCCAGCCATGAACACGAGCTTCTCACCGGTCCACCATGCGTCCTGCTCCAGGCTCATTCTGACTTCCTGATTGTCCCACTCAGGAATCTCCTTCTTAGCGTTGAGCTCGATGGCGTAACATGTGTCTGGATACAGGAGGTAGTCTCCCCTGCCGGGAACGCCGCCCTGCTGGTCCCATAGTCCGATGGTAGGCCCCGCCGCATGTCCATGAACACCAAGAGGGTGGGTGTAGAGCGATGGCTTGAGACCGTCGGCCCATGCATTGTCCAGTGCCTCCTTCAGTATCTCATTTCCCGTCCTACCATTCTTCATGGCAGAGGCGTGAAAATCTTGGAGTTTGTTGGCGTCAACAAGTGCGTCTCTTAATCCCTTAGGAGCCAATGTCTCGCCCTGTTTTAGGACGTACGCGTTCTGCTGGACATCTGTTGCCATCCCTAGGTAGTAGAAGCCGACATCGCAGTGAAGCATATCCCCCCTGTGGATAACCCGCGTCCGCTCGTTGTCCTCGTAACTGTCACCGTGGCCCTGCCTGTCAACCGTCGCTGGGAACCACATCTCAACCCCAAGGTCCAGCATCTTCTGGCGCATCCACCACTGCACGTCGTCAACCGTCGTGACACCTGCGGTAATGACCTTGCTGCTGAAAGCTTCCTGTATGATGGCGTGGGTGAGTTCTACTAGCATGGGGTAAGCCTCAAGCTCCTCCTTGCTCCTCGTCTCAAGCCACCTGATGCAGAGCTTCTCGGCTGGTACTAACCTCTCTGAGAGATCTCCGAGGGCGTCCACCAATAATGTGTGTTCCCCGTGTGTCAGGCCATCACCGAACGCGGAAATGTTCGAGACATTGATCCCGATCTTCTCTGGGTCTTTCTCCATGATTATTCTAGCGAGGCATTCGTACTGCTCCTCCTTGGCGGGGTCCCAGATGCCCTTGTAGAACTCCCCGAATCCGTAGCGGTAGACCGCAAGTCGCTCAACCCCCTCGGGCTGTCTATGGAATAGTAGTATTGTGCGTCTTCTGGCGTAGAGGTTTGGCTCTGGCAGAAGGCTCATAATTACTGGATCCTCGTTGTACTCGCGAGCTATTACCACCCACATGTCGATTCCCGTCTCGTCCATCATGTCGGGAAGCATTTTCTCTAGCCTATTCATCAGCCAGTCGTTGTAGACTGTCATTCTGTCGCGGAGGGGTAGTATCTTCTGCCTGTAAGAATCGGCACCGGGGTTGGAGTGGTGCGGGAAAAGATGGTCACTCATGTACTATGATTTGATTACGAGGCAATAAAATTAACGAGTAACTGGATTGCCCGTAACACTTTACAATGTCAGGCTACCCCGTCTATCCATGGATATCAGCAAAATCAAACTAGTATACTACTCCCCGACGGGGACAGGAAAGAGAACCGTTGAGGCCATTAGAAAGGGAATGGGCATCGACTACGACGTAATTGACCTCACGCCAGCTGGCTCAGAGATGAAGAACCACGCGGTGGCAAAGGACGAGCTGGCAATCATCGCCGCACCGGTCTACAGCGGCAGGATACCGGCCGTTGCAGCGGAGAGGGTCAGGACAGTCAAGGGCGATGGCTCGCCAGCTGTACTGGTCGCAGTTTACGGTAACAGGGAATTCGAAGACGCGCTCATCGAGCTCAAGGACATCACCGAGGAGTTGGGGTTCAAGACAGTCGCCGGTTCCGCCTTCATCGGCCAGCACAGCTTTGACTCAGAGGAGACGCCAATCGCGACGAATCGTCCCGACGGCGAGGATGTTAAAAAGGCGATGGATTTCGGTGCTAAGGTCATGGAGAAGGTCAAGGGATTGGGAGAAATTCCAGATCTTGAAGTTCCTGGAGACCGCCCATACCGCAAGAGCGGTGGAGGCGACCCAAGGAGTCCCGAGACAGACCCTGATTCATGTATTCTATGCGGGATGTGTGCGAGGATGTGCCCAACTGGCTGCGTCGAGGTCAGCGATTTGGTCGAGACTGATAAAGAGAAATGTACTGCATGCACTGCCTGTGTGCAGAACTGCCCCACAGGGGCGCGTCACTGGAAGCACGAAGGAATTCTAGGGGCGGCGAAATGGCTAGCAACCAATTTTGGTGCCCGCAAAGAGCCAGAGTTTTTCCTTTAACCCCTTTTCTTTAAAAAAAAATTATAGGTCGTCCCTGAGGCCCATTATTTTTGCGACGTTGGAGTCGCTGTCAATTACAGGCTCAATTAGACCCTTGGTTGAAGTGAACAATGTTGTGACGCCTGGACCATGCCCCGCTATGTAGCTGTTGCTGTGGGTTACGATACCTATGCTCACTGATCCGCGCCGGTAGATCCTACCGTAGCTCTGATCAGAGTCCATGATGGCCACGATGTCACCGAGGCACAGATCGTTGAGACCGTGCTCCTCACAGGTGTCCTCGCAGAACATGGTGATATCATAGTCTCCTGATGCAACGTGGGCCCTACCTAGCCCGGACCCCATGATTGCCGCTGGGACCTTGTGGGTGACCGGTACCTGTAGCTTGCCTCCCTCAATCTTTGGGTCCAGTGCCTCAAGGAACTTGGGACTGACATTGAACATCTTTACCTCGGGGATGTCCAGCAACTGGAGCCCCTGTCCGTACGCCCTGATCATGACTTTGTCCTCGATGACAAGCTGCTCCATGACGTCTGGCTGGAAATCAACCATGACGTGCTCGATGCCACCGTGCTTGCCGACGACCACGCCTTTGGCTCCCTTGGCGTCGCCCTTGACTATCTTCGCCTCGTTACCGACGCAACTTAGTACGTTGAGGGCTCTGCTCTGGCCGTGGGGGAACCTGCTGTCTGTTACCCTGTTCTCAACACTGACGCCTGGCTCGACGTGGTCACCCATCCAGCCGATGGCGGAGTCACCGACCCTGACATTGTAAGTGATACCCCCTGTCCCTGGGAGGATGTGGAGGTCGCGGTTGGCGCCCACCCTGTAGATGGCGGCTCCCATAACGGGGCTGACCACTTCTCCGATTACGCTGATCTTGACTACCTTGTCCTTGTTGGTTCTGAGCATTACAATCCCTTGGAAGTGGCGCTGGGAGGTGTTAAAATCTTCGAGTGGAACCCTGATTTTGCTATCAGTGAGCCGTAAACTCTTGAAAAAAATATTTCAGTGGTTTTGTGTCAAGTACCCTGATATAAGCGATATTTTAGTATTAACAGTGCCTACAGGTTGCTACCTGATGTTTATTTAGTGGGAGCCGGTGGGAAGGAGTGTTATTGTTGAACGAATCCAGTGCCAAAGTGCAACATCGAACTTCTTCGAGTAAGGTTTAAACCTAGGTAGAGGTCTACTACTTTCGGCTCGTCAAAACTATGAAACTAATTGATATTACGGTGATGTCTGTCGAGGGGCTGAGGGAGCGCAAGGGCAGGGTGGCCCTTAATGTCCTTGGTATCCTCATCGGTTGTGCGGCAGTCACCGGACTGATTTCGCTGGCTGACGGTATGAACATCCAGGTCAAGGACCAGCTGAGCGTCATCGGGGCGAACACCCTTTTCGTTGTGCCCCACGAGGCCCAGGAGGCGGCCATGTCTCTGAGTGCCACCCAGATTCTCAACCAGGACGGCGTCAGCTGGAGGGACCGGGAGTTGATCGCGGACACGCCGGGTGTGTCGGATTCAAGCGCGTTATCATCGGGGGGAGCCCAGTACACTATTAAAGGCGAGATCTATACCACCAAACTCCTCGGAGTGGGTGATACCTTCATGAATATCAACCAGGATGTCAAATTAGCCGAAGGAAGGATCTTTACCAGGGGGGACAAGGCCGTTGCGTTCATCGGGAAAAACATCGCCCAACCGGAGGGCGAGGACGAGCCGGTCCTGGGACTCGGGGACAGGTTCAAAATATCGGTCAGGGCACATGGTGAGACAAAGGAGATCACCCTTCGGGTGCTGGGAATCCTTGAGGAGCACGGAAACATGTTCGGATTGAACGTAGATAACGCCATCGGGATTCCGTTCAGGACCTATGACCAGCTGTTTGAGCAAGGGGGGAGCTGCGCAATAGTGCAGGTCTATATCGAGGAGGCCGATGACATGGGGACTGTGGAGGAGAAGCTCAGCGACAGGCTGGGCGATGATTACTTTGTTGTCTCACCCAACGCGGCTATCGATGTCCAGAAACAGGTGACGGGGACCATCCAGTCGGTGCTGGGCGGGATCGCAGCCATCAGTATGTTTGTCGCAGGGATAGGCATAGTAAACACCATGACCATAAGCGTGAGCGAGAGAACAAAGGAGATCGGGACCATGAAGGCTATCGGGGCCAAGAGTACGGATATCCTGATGCTTTTCTTGTCTGAGGCGCTTTATACGGGGCTTATCGGAGGGATGGTGGGTGCGACTCTAGGTTTTGTTATAGGGAAAGCGGTTGGCAACTACATCGGGATGCCGGTGGTGGTGAATATGCCGTTAGCTATCGGGACCGTAGTCTTTGCGCTGCTGACAAGTGTTATCTCGGGTGCTAGTCCAGCGTGGAACGCATCAAAGATGAACCCCGTAGAGGCTCTGAGAAAAGAGTAAAAAAATTAGCGCATGAATGCCCTTATCAGGTGCATCAATTTCATTGGGCTTTTCTTGACCAGCCCAGCCATGGCGCTTGCCACGTTGAGCCCGTTTGCCATGTGCATGATGTCCTCGTGAGAGATCACCTCGGCAAGAACATCAAGATCATCGTCGCTGAACTTGTCCAACATGTGTAGAACTTTGCCCGCCTCAGTGATCCTCCTACCCCAGTAGGTGTCGAACTCAGCCCTGTAAGCGCTGAGCCTTTTCTTGCTGACATCGCCCTCCCTAATGGCCTCGACGGCGACGCGCCCAGCTATCTTTCCTGACTCGATGCTGCAGTGAATACCCGCTCCTGTCATCGGGATCAGTTGCCCTGCTGAATCACCTGTGAGTATCAGGCCATCCATGACGATCTTGTCAAGGGTACCACTAACGGGGCATATCCCCCCACTCGTCATCTCGATCTTTGCATTCCTGAAGCGGGGATCATTTGCGATAAAGTCCTTCAGGTATTCTATAGCTGGTTTTGTGTGCCTTTCCCTAACCCCGACGCCAATATTAACTACCTTCTTGTTTTTGGGGAAAACCCACGCGTATCCGCCTGGTGCGTATTTCGCTCCTATCCAGAACTCATTGATAGAGGAGTCATCAAGGTTCAAACCCGATAATTTGTACTGAGCACAGGTTACCCAGTCATCGAAATAATTGGCCAAGCCTGCCGAACGCCTGATGATGGACCAGTGCCCATCTGCGCCTATAACCACCTTGGCACGAAATTCAACTTCTTTCCCGTCCTTGATTGCCCTGACCCCGACCACCTGATCGCCCTCCTTTATGACACCGGTGGCGCATATCTTGGTCATCAGCTTCGCGCCCGCCTTGACCGCGTTCTCTGACAGTGCCTTGTCGAACTCACTTCTATCCAGTGTGTATCCAGTCCAGTCAGTTGCGTGCAGGTCAACAGTCTTGCCGTTGGGGGCAACAACCCGTGCGGTCGTTATCTGTTGACAAACGTATGGCTCAACTGGATCAAGCCCTGCATTCATTATCCCGCTGATGCTCAGACCCTCGCCACAGAAAACTGGAGTTCCAGGAGTCTCGTGCTCTTCGATGAAAATAACGTCAGCTCCAAGCTCGGCGACCGTCTTCGCCGTCATACTCCCCGCGGGGCCAGCTCCGACAATAAGGACATCGCTTTGATATTGCTGCATATTAGCCAAAAGACATGGTTACGTTCAAGATATATGTTATTATCGGTGGCCGATTTGACGCTGGAACATTTAGAGTTTGAAAATATGAAATCCTAAAGTCTGGTTATATTCCTATCTCTCAAGAACCTTTTTTGCGGCTATCTCGATATCTCTTGCCTTTACAGTCTTACGGCCTGCATGGTGCGCGTAATCGATGGCTTCCTTGGCTACCTTGACTCCAATCTCCTCTAACGCGATGCCTAGTGCTATCGCGCTCTCCTCACTCACTCGGTCTGCGCCTGCCCTCTTGATCAGCTTATGCATGGGGGCGACCTTTATCTCCTTAGACATACAGTTCCTTCCATTTCCTTCTTTGCTTTCGATAGATATTTAATACTTACGACGCTTTCGGCAGGGAAGCCCTAAATTGCCCTTTTTTCATTTTTTAACTCTATATGCTCATGGTTTACAGATAAACCCCGTTTAAACTCAGAGCGTCACCGAAAACCTCTGGATTTTTAACTCATTTTGCCAGTTACAGCATTCTTATATCAAATTCATTTGATTGGCTTTCGATGGATTTCTCTGATGTTCGAGGAAAACATCAGGGGCGCGCTACGATCTTGAGCTGGGGGGTTTTTTGGTCTCGGATAACATTACAATTTCCCTGAACCGGATAATCCTCACCCAGGAGCCTTGGGCCTAAACGTTTAAAAGGACTGCATAGATGCTAACGTGTACAAATAGGTGCTTCAATTTGGGAAAAGTACGAACAGAAATGATTAAGAGATTAAGCCTCGCGCTGATCGAAAAATACGAGTACAGCTTCAAGCCCGAGTTTGAGCCCAACAAGCAGTTCCTCAGGGAGATCGGGCTCGACGTGAGCAAGAGACTCAGGAACAAGATCGCCGGATATATCACGACTGTAGTGAAGTCTGACCTGATGGCGGCTGCACAGGAGCAGGCCGCAGAGGCGCTCCAAGAGCTACAGTAGCTCCATAATATCATTTTAATTAATTATTTATATACATCTTCCAAATATAGCAGATTTCATCCGTAGTGAATAGAAATGATCTGAAACCATCATCATCTAATCAGATTTTCAGGTATCTGTCGATCTGGTGGTCGCTGAATCCAATCTTCTTGAGCTTCGCGGGGATCATGTCCTTTTCTATTCCGGCGTCAGTAAGCATGTGGACAAGTTCAATCACTGATTCCCTAGGCTCCCACGGATAAATGATCCACTTGCTGACCTCCTCGGCGTAGTAATCGGGCTTGAACTTGCTCCAAGGCTTGTGGTGGAGTGTAGCGAGTCTGACTTCTACCGCTCCCCTGTCCTCGACATACTTCTTCACAGCTATCAGGCTGTTGCCTGAGTCGCTGACGTCGTCAACAACCAGAACTCTCAGCCCTTCAACCTGTGCATTCAACGGGAAAAGCACCTCGGGTTTGTCCCTTTTCGTGTTCAGGCCCGTGTAATATATGATCTGGAGGCTCGCCAGCTTCCTGATGTTCAACTGGTCACTCATGATCCTTGCTGGGTCGAACCCGCCCCTGCTGATTGCGATCATGAGGTCAGGCTTGTATCCGGAGTCCAAGACGAGGTCTGACACCTTCTCGGACAACCCCTGCACATCGTCCCAAGATAGGAACAGGAACTCTAGATCAGCCACAACCATTACCCCTTGAATCTGTTTACTCTCTTGAGACCTGCTTTAAATAAAGCGATTGTGGTCTTGAAGTAATATGGGTAACGATAACCTCGGCCAGTGGATCAAGGAGCTCATCGAAGAGTTCATCGCTGGCCCGGAAAACACCATGGAGAAGTGGGACGACGAGCCAGCATGGGCAGCCCCCCTAGTTGGTTTCAGCAGCGGGGATGACAAGCTCTACGATTTCTACAAGAAGGATATAGGTGAGTTTTACGTCATGCCTAACGAGTTCATGGCTGACGCGCACTGCAAGGAATACAAGCGAGAGGACTTAACAGTAATCAGTTGGATTCTCCCCCAAACCGATGCCACAAAGGCTGATCACAGGAAGGAGAAATACTTCCCCAGCGAGAGGTGGGCAAGGTCAAGGATCTATGGTGAACAGATCAACGTCAAATTGAGGAAACACCTCGTCGCAAAGCTCAAGGAAAAGGGGTTCGACGCAGTTGGGCCCATGATAAGCCCGCTCTGGAAGGGTGCTAGGTCAGTGAGGTATAGCTTCGCCTCGACGTGGTCAGAGAGACACGCGGCTTACGCAGCGGGGCTCGGCACGTTTGGACTCAGTGATGCGTTGATCACACCCAAGGGAAAGGCCATGAGGACAGGAAGCGTCATCGTTGATGCGGTCATCGAGCCGACTCCAAGGACCGCCAAGCACCACAACGAGAACTGCCTGTTCCTGATGGACGGCTCATGTGGAAAATGCATTGAAAGGTGCCCCATAGGGGCCATAACCGCAGAGGGCCACGACAAGGCGCTGTGCAACAAGTACGTCACAATGACCCGCAGCTACGTCCCGAAGCACTACGGGTTTGACGGGTACGGCTGCGGCTTCTGCCAGACAGGCGTGCCCTGCGAGTCAGGCATACCAAATTCCCGAAAAATAGCTGAGTGAGCCCGTTACGGCTCTATTATATTTCCTTCGTGGTCAATCTGACCCTCCCATGTGAAGCCCGTGTCGTTGTCATATTCTACTATTATCTCGTAGACTGGTTCATGACCCTCTGGGAACTGCACTTTCACTGTCCATCCAGCTCCGCTGAACTCCAAGTTGTTTGACCCAACCGAGCCACCATGGTTACTGGTGTTCACGGTCCAATCCTCAGGGATCGATGCATCCGTGAGTTCATGGTACTCATTTATTACATGATCCACCGCGAGATCTTTTGCGTGATCGGGGGAGATGGTCATGCTCACGGTCACTGGTCTCTGGATTAGCTCATCCCAGCTGTTATCGATAATGGCACTGCCTATCACTCCGTTACTCAACGCTATTCTGATCTCGTGAGCCGTAAACACCTGTGCGAGCATCTGCCCTTCTCTGTCTCCATAGCCGGCCTGTCTACACTCGAAGGTTAGAGTGATAAAATACTGGATCGGATAACTCTCGGCGGCGATAATCTCAATCACCTCAATGGATCCTGGAACTCCGTCGAAACCGAAGGTCGGCCCATTTTTCAGGAAATTAATCGCTATCTCCTCTGCTTCGCTGTGAGATGTACTAAGGATTTCTACTTCTGTTTCACTGAGCTCATCCCATACTTCATCGGTTACCGCGGATGTGATTAAATCTCCTTCAACCGTCACCTTGATGACGTGGTCTGTGAGGACCGTGGCGACCATCTGATCTGACCTATCACCGTACCCGGCGTTTGATGAAGTGAACGCGACAACTACTTCCCAGATCGCATTAGGATTTCTCATCTTGTACACTTTCACGAGCTCGATTGAGCCCTTTATCCCATCCCATCCGTAAGTGGGACTGTCCTCCACAAACTGTAACGCGGTGTCCACCGCGTTTTGCTCCGAGTATATGGTGGTGGTCTGCCAGGCGTAGATCGAGAGCGCGGGCAGCGACATGATGGCTATTATCGCCACTAACATTGTCTGTTTAGTTTCCATCTGATTCACAATAACGCAATACGCCCGCATCAGTATAATGCCAGTGTTTAGAACAGGCGTTCAATAACCTAGAACGTTGGGAAAACACATATCCATAGGTCCGCCCCATTCAACAAAAGGATGAGACACTCTTGAAACGCGCATTATTCATCGGAAGGTTCCAGCCGTTCCATTTTGGCCACCTGCACGCTATTGAGACAATACTGACAGAGTGTGACGAGCTCATACTTGTGGTCGGGAGCGCCCAGATGAGCCACCAGAGGGACAACCCCTTCACCGCCGGCGAGCGTATCGAGATGATCAGGGGAGCGTTGGCCGAGTCGAAGATACCCTCTGACCGGTATATGATCATACCAATCCCTGATGCTCCGGCACACCGTGTATGGGTCAGCGCAGTGGAGTCCCAGACCCCCCGGTTTGACATGGTGTTCAGCAACCAGAGCCTAACAAGGCGGCTGCTGATAGAGGCAGGGTATGAGGTGCATAGTATCGAGCTATTCCAGAGAGGTAAATTTGAGGCAAGCGATATCCGCAGGCGGATTCTGGAGGGAAGGGACTGGAGCGAGCTGGTCCCGTCACAGGTGTACAAGGTCGTCCAGGAAATCGATGGCGAGAACCGGATCAGGGATCTCGCCAAATCTGACTCCCTGACACAGGAGAACGACAATCATGCCTGATTATCTCCCGCTCTCACCATCGCTCAAAAACAAGTTCCCCGGTCTCGCGGCCCAGATAATCCACTTCAAGGACGTATCCATCAAGCGCGAGGTAGAGGCACTTGAGGATTACAAGGAGGAGATATATGTAGAAACCAGAGGCCGCTGGGAGATTGAGAAACTCAGGGACGACCCTGATTTCCGCGCCTACAGGGACTTCTTCTGGAAGCTGGGTACGGACCCAACTAAGAACAGGCCGGCAGCGGAGGCGCTGATCAGGCGCGTCCTCAATGGAAGGCCAATACCAAAGATCAATACGTGGGTTGATGCGTACAACCTTGTTTCTATTCAAACCGCTATTCCCATAGCCAGCTTCGACGCTGACCTGATTGTGGGCGACCTCCTCATGAGAGAGGCCGAGGCTGGCGAGGAATTCCTCGGAATCGCCATGAAAAAGCCAATGATCCTCAAGGGACGCGAGGCCGTCATCCAGGACGATCAGAGGCTCGTAGCCATCTATCCGTTCAGGGACGCCGACCACAGCAAGGTCACTGGTGACACGAGGAATGTTCTGATGCTCCTCTGCGGGGCTCCCAATATCGCCCTTGAGACGCTGGAAGCGTCAGCTAAGGTCGCAGTCAGGGTGTTGACAAGGTTCTGCGGCGGCACCGCCGAGTAGGGTCACATGATAACTGTTGACGGTTCCCAGATGGAAGGAGGGGGGCAGCTCCTCAGGATGGCCACCTCTTACTCGTGTATCCTGCAGGAACCCATCCATTTCATCAACATTAGGGGGAAGAGGAGAAACCCGGGTCTTCGCCCACAACACCTTGCGACTTTGAAAGCAGCGTCAAAATTATGCTCGGCCGACCTCAGGGGGGCTAGTTTGGGCTCTACGGAAATCGAGTTACGGCCAAGTGTACTAAGGGGAGGCATCCATTCCATTGATATCGGGACCGCTGGAAGCGTCTCACTGATGCTTCAATGCCTCGCACCCATGCTGACACTCAACAACGAGCCATCAACACTTTCAATCCGTGGGGGGACAGCCGTGAAGTGGTCTCCTCCTATCCCCTTCCTCCAGAACGTGGTCTACCCAGTGCTAGGGGAGATGGGCGCTGACTTCGATTTAAGCCTTGGACGCCACGGTTTCTATCCAATGGGAGGCGGAAAAGTCATCGTTGATTCTCGACCAGTTAAAGTGTTGAGGCCATTCCTGCCTGATTTGCCCCGCGTGGATGAAGTCAAGGGTGTCTCGATATGTGGCAACCTTCCTAGCCACGTTGCCGAGAGACAGGCGAGGACGGCAGAGAAAATCCTCAATGGGCAGAATATTTCATCTGATATAGCGATTAAAACCGTTCAGTCATCAAGCCCAGGAAGTGTGATAGTACTTTGGGCCGAGGGTACGGGTGTCTTCATTGGGTCTGACAGCCTCGGGGACAGGGGAAAACCCGCGGAGAAAGTGGGTTCGGAGGCTGCCAAATCATTGATCGGTCAAATACAGACGGGCGCACATGTTGACAGGCACACGGGTGACCACCTCGTGCTCCCATGCAGTCTGGCGGATGGCGTCTCGGAGTTCAGTGTAAGCGAGCTCACATTGCACACAATCAGCGCCATCGAGATGGCAAAGACATTCACGGGTTGCGCCGTGGAGATCAATGGAAAGATAGGTAAGCCAGCCCGCATAGGAATAACGGGAACCGGGCACTTCACCTAGGATGATACAATGCGGGTCTTAACGTATGGCAGGGGGCAGGTTACCATTGATGGGGCCCCAGTCTATCTTGACAACCTGAAGCCCATGAAAGTCTTCCCCGCTTACATGTACCGCATGCTTGTGGAGCATCTGGAGAGAAGTGGGGAGCCGTTCAGGGACGAGGCCGCACAGTTCCTTGATGCGGGAAAGTTATCGACATCGTTCAAACTGAGGGACTACCAGGAGGCCGCGTTGAGTTCATGGGATATGGGCAGCTCAAGGGGAGTTGTTGTGCTTCCTACTGGCGCTGGTAAAACCATCCTAGCTGTGAAGGCTATCGAGAAACTCAACGTGTCCACCATAATCCTCGTGCCCACCATCGTGCTGGTGGAACAGTGGAGGAGCGTCCTCCAGCAGGCATTCAACACCGAGATCGGAGCCATCGGCGGCGGGAATATGGAGATACTTCCGATAACAGTCTCGACCTACGACAGCGCGTCACTGAGGTCAAGGAAGCTGGGCAACCTGTTCCAGTTCATAATCTTCGACGAGGTCCACCATCTGACTGCCCCTTCCTACCGCAGGATCGCCCAGAGGTACCTTGCACCATACCGTCTAGGCTTGACCGCTACCATGCCCAAGGAGGAGGCGTACCTTGAAGTCATATTTGGATTGGTGGGAGAGAAGAACTATCAACTGGACGTGGACGACCTGGCTGGCAAACATCTGGCAGAGTACGCTGTCAAGACGGTGAAGCTACCGTTGACGGGCTACGAGAAGGCCGAGTACGACAAGCAGTTCGAGATCTACAGAAAGTTCCTGAGGACGCGGGGTATCAAGATCAGGAGCCCGAGAGATTATATGAGTCTTGTAAAGAGGACGGGTAGGGACCCCGAGGCCAGGAGGGCCATCACGGCCCGAACCCAGGCCATGGACATCGCGTACACCAGTGACAGCAAGATAGCGTACCTCAAGAGCCTCCTCAGGGCAAACCCCGATGAGAAGACCATCATATTCACGAGGCAGAACAAGCTGGTATACAGGCTCAGCAGGGATCTGCTGATTCCCGCCATAACCCATAGAACGCCGAGGGAGGAGCGGAACGAGATACTCAGGATGTTCCATTCCGGGGGGTACAAGCGTGTGCTCACCAGCAGGGTACTGGACGAGGGAGTAGACGTACCAGACGCGTCAATAGCGGTCATAATCAGTGGCTCCGGGAGCAATAGGCAGTTCGTCCAGAGGCTGGGAAGGATTCTGAGGCCGGGGCCGGGAAAGCAGGCGGTCCTATTTGAGCTTGTTAGCGCCGGGACTGCCGAGACATACATTAGCGATAGGAGGAAGCGCAGCTGATTCTCCCATTCGAGCACATCCGAGTCTTTAGACGGAAGGGAGTCATCAAGCCCATCCTTATCCGGGAGCCTCAGGGAGTCCTGGACACGCTCATCGATGTCTACAGGGATCATGTTGACAAGAAACGCGGGACTCTCGCTGAGGTCCTCGGTGACTGCGAGTACCTCGGGTACAACTTCAGGCTGGTCCGGGGCGTCGCATCCGTCCTCGACTCTAGTTCCGTGTTCCAATCGCGGAGTGCGATGCCGCCACTTGAGACCAGGAGGCAGGTTTTCACGGAGGCTGCTAAATGGGTGGTGATAAGCAAGGAGGATCGGCTGGAGGTGATGAGTGAGGTGGCCTCGCGGAACGGTGTGACCGTCGAGGAGCTTGATGACAGCCTATACTCTGACCTTGAGGCTGAGCAGTACCTCGTCGAGTTCAATGCCCCGACCCCAAATGACCTGTCCTTTTACTATAATTACGCCCACACTGTGGCGCTCTTGGCCTACTCTAAAAGGATTGAGATCTCTTTCAAGGGTGAGGACCGGCAGCTCGTCAATCAGTTCATAGGCCTAGGAGAGGAAGAGCCCACAAGGGGCTCCAAGATGGTTGTTAGGTTAAAATCCACAAACAGGCTGGCACGGAGGGCTTCCAGGATCGATGCAGTTCTATCACGACTACTCGGCACCGAGGGCTGGCTGCTCAGAGCCGACATCAAGTACCCCGCACAGTACAAGACCACATGCGTTTTCGAGATTGATTCAAGGGGCGACGGGAGGTTGTTAAAGACGGAGCCAGTTGAGGAGGAGCTCATCATAGAAATACCCATAGTGGCGAGAAAGAAGTGGCTCAAGTACGGCGAGATAGTGGTTCTGGACGAGGTGGCGGAGCGTCTTGGGGTTACCAACGGTAAGGTCCTCAGAGAGATCAAGGAGGAGGGCGGCGAGTACAGGAAGCTGGGCGGCGTACTATTGGTTCCCGCAAAGTACGATGAGATCAAGGAGGCACTGGAGTCCATCGAGACTCTGGGCGAGGCTCGGAGCTACATGAAGACTCTAGGGGTGAGGGACTTTATGCAGGTCCTTGAGAGCTTTGGGTACCAGGTGGAGTGGTTGAAACCGAGGAAAAGCAGCCGTTTGTACCGTTTTTGAGTCGGCAGAACGTATATATCGCGCGTCTCGTAATCTCCCTAGGAAGTGAGAAAATGGGCTACCAAGCAATTCAGGGAGCGACAACCGTCGGGCTAATCTGCAGCGACGGCGTGGTACTCGCCAGCGAGAAAAGGGTCAGTTATGGACGGCTCGTGGCCAGCACAAGGGGCAAAAAGGTATTCAAGCTCACCGACAATGTGGGGCTGGCGTTCGCCGGACTCATGAGCGATATGCAGGCCCTGGTCAGGGAGGTGTCCGCTTACGCGAACCTGTTCAGGCTGGAGAAGAACAGGCCCATATCCACGAAGGCCCTCAGCAAGCTCATCAGTAATATGCTATTCAACCGTAGGATGATGCCTCTTCTCATGGAGACGGTGGTAGGCGGCTACGACGCGGACGGTCCAAGCCTCTATAGCATGGACCTGGCGGGGAGCCTCATCCCAGATGATTTCTTGGCGGCGGGCTCGGGTGCCCAGATCGCCATAGGAGTCCTTGAGGCGGATTACAGCAAGGACCTTGACTGTGAGGCAGGGGCGGAACTGGCCAAGAAGGCCATAAAGTCTGCAATAGCGCGTGACGCCGTCAGCGGTGACGGTATCGATATCTTGATCTTCAGAGCAAGCGGCGCTGAGGAGCAAACCCTCTCCCTCAGGGAATAGTCACAATGCAATTTTCCAAGGCCGAGATCGAGGAACTGGTAAATAACTTCCCTGCTTGCCCCGTTGAGCGATTGATAAAGGATATCAATGGGTTTGACGGCTCAGATCAGAACATAGACCAGTTATACGATGTACTGACGTGGATAGCGGACCATGAGGTGGAACTGTCTAAACTGAGACGCATCGTGGAGAAGAAGATCATCGATTACCGCTTCAAGGACGTAAAGCTCTAGGAGCTATCTTTTTATCTCCCTCCATAGTTTCATGTGTAGCCGGGCGAGTGGTTCAGGGGTAGAATGCTTGGTTCGCAACCAAGAGGTCGGGGGTTCAATTCCCCCCTCGTCCACCAAAATCTATCGTTTTCAGGCATAGTTCAGATATGAAAACAATCAATTCCTATAAGCGCCGTAGTTAACACACGCGTGTTTGAATCCCTTTAATAAAAAGAAAAAAATATCCTAAATTGCTTGAGTCTATCTATCAGATATTTCATGGGTTTAATGATATGAGCGCTAATCTACTGATAAACAACACATTCATTGACCCAAGAACGAGACGTCCTGGTAAAGTCCTCTCTCTGCTGAATTCTCACGTAACGGTTAATCCATTAACAAGCACGCTTACAAAAGGGATTTAATATTTTATAGGCTTGTTAAATAGTGATCTTCTATGTCTGTCGATAGATTTGCGAGGAAGGAGCTTAATAACTTAAGATCTGCGGGTGCCCGAGCGCGTGGCGGTATTATAGAAAGTTCGGATACAATCAATCTAGGAGCTGGGGATCCTGACTTCAACCAACCAGATTTTATCATCGATGCGGTCTCAGATGCGATGAAGGAAGGACATACTCACTACGTATTCTTTGGTGATCCAGATCTAAAAAAGGCAATAGCTGATTACTACAGAAAATATGGTGTCGAGGTTGACCCCTCCCAAGTATTTATCACATCAGGTGGCAGTTTGGGCATCTTCCAAATATTCGCTGCAATACTAAACCCTGGCGAAGAAGTGCTGATACTGGACCCAGCATATCAAGGCTATACAAACCCAATCATCTACCTCGGCGGAAAGATCAAGAGAGCCAAGATGAAAAAGAATGAAAAAGGGTTATTCCGTCCAGACATAGAAAACATTAGGAAAAAAATTACTGATTACACGAAAGCCGTTATCATTTGTAACCCAGATAACCCCGCAGGAATTGTGTACACAGATGATGAAATTACAGCCATAGCGGAGTTGGCCGTGGAAAAAGACCTGATAATAATATCGGACGAAGTATATCCAGAGTATATCTGGAGTGAGAGAAAACACATTCCTATTATCAATAAACCCGGCATGGCGGAACGAAATTTCATACTAGGTAGTTTTTCGAAGATTTTTGCGTGGACTGGTTGTAGGACTGGATATATTATCGCAGGACCTGAACTATCTGGTCTTTTGAATAAAGTACCCACAGGTAATCTTGAGACTCCCGTTCCTTTCCAGAAAGCAGGTGTTGTGGCACTTGAACAAGGTTGGGCCTTTGTAGAGGAGATGAGGCAAGAGTACAAGAAGCGGATTGAGTATAGCGTAAAAAGACTCAATGAAATGCCCGGAATAAAATGTGTCCAACCTGAGGCCACATTTTATCTTTTCCCTGACATCTCTGAATTGGGTATTTCTTCACAAAAGTTTGTAGAGGGATTATATAAGGAAGAAAAGATTCGAATCTTTCCAGGATCCAACTATGGCCCTAACTCTAAGGGACATGTACGGTTATCGCTAGTAAAACCCGTTGACGTACTCACAGAGGTTTTTGATCGAATCGAGAGGTATGTTAAAAAAATACAATAATTTGTTAACTATGGTCGCGCGCCATAGTCATCATCTCCTGAATCGTGTCCTATGTGTCCAGTTTGTCCATGGTCTACTATCCCCACTACATTCACACCTTTCTCTAGACGAGTTTGTGTACCCTGGACATCTGGGACACTTGGGACACCAACTTCTCATTCAGTCCATAATCTGTCTTAGAGACATTCACCAACAAGCCCCACACACCTCCAAACACGGAATCGCGTGCCCCCAAAATTGCTCTTTGGTATACAACGTTAACCTACTGTCCCGAACAAACACCGTTTTCTTGAACTGTTCAACATAACTACGATCAGATAAAGGCACGAACCCTTTCTCTCAGCAATACGTGTGAAAAGCCTTGATCACATCCTGTTTACCTCAAAACTCTCATGAGATTCTACTATGTGATTATTATAGGACCCGTTTACAGAGTCGCTTATGGCCAAAAAGAGTTCCTTTCATTCCATGACTTTGTCCGACAACATAAGATATTCTCTTTCCGAAGCCGGCCAAGTCCCACCAAAACCCAGTTGAATATTCCATCCAGATCATCCTCCGAGCAATAACCCTCAAACGATGAGCATTTCTAGGGTTTTTCCGAGATAAACGGGTCAAATACGATTTTGAGAGTGTTTAGACTTGAATGATCTATCGCTCTTAACTTTAAATGAAGGCCCCACCGAACACCGAACACCCAGAACCCTGGTTCCAAGAATCAAAGACATATGACCCCTCTCCTTGGCTTGACTACACCTTGATCTCCTCCTTCGCGCGTGTAAGGGGATAGTGGGTCTCCATGGCAGAAAATATGGGGCTAGTCAGAGGGCCTTGACGAGGCTCGACATTCACGTTCACATTGCCAATTTTAACGGAATAATCACTCAAAGCTGTATTATATCCAGTTCACCCTAGTCTACCCATGAGCGAGAAAGTCAGGGGAGTCATCACATGGCTCTACTACAGAGATCTGTCAAGAGCGCAGAAATTCTATGAGGATATAATTGGTCTCAAAATGGAAGTGGATCAGGGCTGGAGCGTTATTTACAAGATCGTTGACGGTGCTTATGTTGGCTTGGTTGATGGCGCACACGGGTACCACAAAGCAAACAACATCAAGCCCGTGATCCTCTGCCTAAACGTAGAGAACGCCGATGCATGGCACAAGAAACTAACGGATGCTGGGCTAGAATTGGAAAACCTTGTACATGAGTCTGAGCGTCTTAAGGTTAGAGTCTTCATGTTCAAGGACATCGAGGGCTACACCATCGAGATTCAGGAGACCTTACCCGGCGGCTTGAGCATCTAACCGCCAAGTTTTTCAAATATCTCCTATTCTTTCATCCCATGTCAGCTTACTTTGAAGACCAGCCAAGCCCATCCGAGATTAAAGAAAGGATGAAGGGCTTCAGCTCGTGGCTTGAGATCGACCTAGATAACTTGGGTCATAACCTGGATCAGATCAGCGAACACGTGGGTGTCACGGTTATGGCGGTTGTAAAAAACAATGCTTACGGACATGGCATCATACCTGTGACAGCCTATCTTGAGTCAAGGGGTGTGAAGTGGTGCATGGTTGCTAAATTGTATGAAGCTTTGAAGATCAGGGAGGCAGGGATCAAGATAGATATCCTCAACATGGACGTGCTGTTCACAGAGAGTCAGTATGATTCGGTTGTCGGGAATGGTATCACGCAGTGCGTCTACACCAAGGAAGACGCAGACAATCTGGCGTCAGCAGCGACAAAACTAGGGGTCGATGCCAAGGTGTTCATCAAGGTGGATACCGGGCTAAACAGGATCGGTGTCAGGCACAGCGAAGCAGCAGAATTCATCGAGCATGTCTACAACCTGAAGGGCGTTGATGTGTCTGGTATCTTCTCCACGTTCCAGCAGAATTCCGAGGACCCAACGATGCTTGCGAAGCTACTCGCCGTGGACGAGAAGCTCAGGGCAAAGAGTATCAACGTTCCAATCAGGAGCATGTCCAGCACCGACGCAACGTTCCACAACCCCGACGGTTGGCTTGATCTTGTCAGGCCCGGTATGAGCCTGTACGGTGTCTACCCCGAGAAGAAAGATCTCTCTGCACCTGTTGATCTCAGGCAGGTTCTCAGTTTCAAGGCGCGGGTCGAGTATGTCAAGCGGGTCAGCAGGGGCGAGGGGGTCACGTACTGGGGTAAGTTTATCGCACCAAAGGACATGAAAATAGGTACCATACACGCGGGTTTCTACGACGGCATTCCTCGTGAGATGGCGAATGTGGGGCGTATCCTTGTTGATGGGCAATACAAGTCCAGTCTCGGCTCGGTGAGCCTCAACCACTATCTAGTGGACTTGGAAGGTGTTGACGCTGAGAAGGGAACCGTCGTGGAGATCATAGGAAGGGAGGGCGAGAACACGTTATCAAAGACCGCTGAGACTGCCGGGTGGATGGTGTATAGCCTTCTCAACCACCTACACACGAACACGCCTAGAGTCTACTACGTGGGAGGAGAGCCCGTAGCACTACTGGCTCTCTCCCAATAACCACATATTATTTTACGGTATAATCCCACGTATTCTTTGATTGCTTTGGTTGATATTCTCATCAAGAACGGTATGGTCATCACCGTTGACAAGGACCGGAGGGTTCTCATGGACGGTGCAGTGGCCGTTGAAAACGACAGGATAATCGATATAGGCGAGACAGACGCGATCGTAAAGGCGTATGACGCCGATATCGTGATAGACGCTCACAAGATGGCTGTTTTACCTGGGTTAATGGACGGGCATGCTCATGCCGGGCACAGCATCCTCAGGACACTGGGCATGCACAACGAGACCTGGTACAAGGCATGCAACAATATCTATGCTCAGGGCTCGACCGAGGAGTACTGGGCTGCGGACGCGGCGCTACTGAACCTGGAGAGGCTAAAGTTCGGTACCACCTGCGGGATCAACTTCTTCGGTGGCGGTGACAGCATTATGCGGGTCGATGACCCCAAGTACGCTAAAGGACACTGCGAAGAGGCAGAGAAGGTTGGAGTCAGGACTTTCCTGGCCGTCGGGCTTAGGCGAGGACCCTATCCCAGCCTGTACTCAGAGTGGGTAGGCGACAAGAAGAGAGACTACACCGTTGCCGTCGAGAAACAGATCAGCGTAAGCGAGAAGATAATCAAGGAGAACCACGGAAGGGGAAACGGCAGGATCAAAATCGCCACCATGTTCCCGACGCCCCACCCTGAAAGGGCTCCAATAGTTGGGAAAGAGCTTGAGGACGTCAAGTACCAGTCCAAACTCACGAATGAACTCATCGAGAAATACGACCTCATGCTCACCATGGACGGCCACAACACCAGCACTATAAAGTTCTGCCACGAGGAGCTGGACATGTCAGGTCCACACTGCGTATACAACCACTCAACGGAGCTACTTGAGGAGGAGATAAGGCTCTGCGCAGAGACAGGGACGAACATATCCCACAGCCCAAGCGCGGTCGCCAGCATGATCGGCCGGTGTCCCGTCACCGAGCTAATAGAAGCCGGGGCAAACGTGGTGATGGCGAGCGATGCTGGTGCCCCTGACCGCTCCTTCGACATGTTCAGACACATGTTCCAATGCAAACGGTACCACGGACGCCACTTCAGGGACAGCGGTTACCTACCACCGGGCAAGATACTTGAGATGACAACAATCGACGGCGCAAAGGCGTTCAGGCTCGACGACCAGATAGGTAGCCTTGAGAAGGGCAAGAAGGCGGATATCATCCTTGTTGACCTCAACAAGCCACACTTCTACCCCCTGAACATGCCAGTTGACAAGGTGACGTTCTTCGCCAACGGCAACGACGTTGATACCGTAATCGTGGACGGGGAGATACTGATGCAGGGACGCGAGGTCAAGACCGTTGACGAGTACGCTATCATGGAGGCTGCTCAGGAGCAGCTTGAAGCCGCCCTCGGGCGGATTGACACCACCGGGCTCTACGACCTGACGAAGAACTACTGGGGCAAGAGCCACTACTAACCTTTTTATCCAAACTCCGACGGCTCATACCGTATGGAAGAGACCGTCTCATCAAAACTTCTTCACAAGGGCAAGAATTTCAGCTTCAAGACAGACGTAGTCAGACTGGCGAACGGCAAAGAGACCGTCAGGGACGTGGTTGACCACCCAGGGGCAGTTGCCATCGTGGCCATAGATGATGGACAGATGATTCTTATCCGGCAGTACAGGTATTCCACGCGGTCTGAGATACTTGAGATACCCGCAGGCACCCTTGAGGTTGATGAGGACCCATACGCCTGTGCGGTACGTGAGCTCCAGGAGGAGACCGGTTACGCTGCAAGTAACTGGAGCAAGCTCTTAAGCGCCTACGTCGCGCCAGGATACAGCAACGAGATTATTCACATCTACGTCGCCGAGGCTTTGACCTCTATTGGAGCAAGTCCTGAGGAGGACGAGAGTATCAAGGTGGAGAAATATCCGTTTGAGAAGGTTCTGGAGATGATCGAGTCCAACGAAATTAAGGACTCCAAGACCATAACCGGGGTCCTGGCCTACCTCACTACTTCTTGATCCTCATCCTGATGACAGTCGCTACACTTAGCAGGACTAAAGCTGTAGCCGCGTTCACCCAGAACGCCGTCGTCAACCCATAACTATCAGCAACCCATCCTATCACTGACGTGCTGATGCTGCCGATCCCGAACGCGCTGAAGAACATCACGCCGTATGCAAGACCCATCATATTCCTTGGACTGAGCATGCTAACGAGTTTTGTAACCGTGGGCTGGTGTCCGAACATGGAGATACCGTAGACGATGACAAACAGCGGTACAGCGATGTTTGCGGGCAGGAACATCAATAGGGCAAAACTGGCGACCATCCCGGTTGTGGTGATCAACAGTACCTTAGTCGGCCCCATCCTGTCAGCACCCCTGCCTCCCAGAAGTTGGCCAATGACCCCGAAGAACAGTATCATGCTGTTGGCGAAGGCCGCGATTCCGCCCGTGTATTGTAAGTCTGTGCTGAGGAAACTTGGGAAGAACAGATCAACGGACCTGAACAGGAACCCGACGACCACATTGTAGACCAGCACGATCCACAGCCCCGGTGTCCTGATGAACTCCATATATGATTTGTCCGCCTTCTGTATCTCTCCCTCGTCAACCTCTATCCTGTCCATGAGGAACGCCGTGCCCACCGAAAGCAGACCGAAGAACACGAAGCTGGCTCTCCAACTGTAAGTGATTCCTAGGAAGAACGCTACTGTTGGCGTGAACACCTGGCCAAAATTACCCGCGGCGTTATGGATGCCCATTGACTGCCCCGTATTCTCAGGGAAAGCTTTTGCAATCAAACCGTTTGCCGTAGGGTGATAGAAGCTAGCCCAGAGAGCCATCAGGAACATCCCCGCACTGAAGACGTAGACATCATTGGCGACGAGAAAGACTAGCGACATCAACCCTCCGAGACCGATGCTAATCCTTGCCACCTTGACGCTGCCCAGCCTGTCGCTGAGGGGTCCGCCTATCAACGCGCCTGTGCCATATGTGAGGAACGTAATCGTTGAGATAAGGCCAATTACCGTGAGACTCGTGCCCAGGTCATCCGCGATGTTGCCGAGAAGGGGCGGCAGGACCAGGAAAAGACTGTGGTTCAGGCTGTGGGCGATACCAAGAACGATGAGGTCTACGGTGTCCTTCTTCATGCCGTGCATGGACGGGCGGTGGAATAAAAGATTAAAGATGGACGCCGTTGAGGATTACCTTCTCAAGGCTTGTCCAGATGCTGGATATCTCCTCCACCGGGTTCTTCCCCAACACGAGTAAATCAGCGTACTTGCCCACTTCAAGGGTCCCAACCGTATTCTCGATTGCCAAGCTCTTGGCCGCGTTCAACGTGCCCGCCGTCACAGCCTGTCCCGGTGTCATTCCCCACTCGACCATGTACTTGAGGTCAAGGTAGTTGTTCGAGAAGTGGTCGTCTGGCATGCCTCCGTCCGTGCCCATCGATATAGTCAGGCCTGCCTCCAGAGCCCTTCTGAAGTTTTGCTCTGTCTCGGGCCAGATGCCCGTGTCCACCATCCTCGTGTGGACCCCGCCCTTGTCCAGGTTGTCCCTGTGACCGCAGAATGCCTTCAGTGTGGGCATGAGGATCAGTTTGTTCTCCACCATGTGCCTGATGTGGCCGTCCTTCAGTGACTGGCCGTGGACGATGACATCCACGCCCGCTTCAAGGCTGTTGCCGATTCCCTTCTCGCCGTAGCAGTGGCCGTGAACCATCTTTCCACAGTTATGTGCTTCCTCCACGCATGCCCTCATCTCGTCAACGGAGAGCTGGGGGTGCCTCGGCCCCGTGTGTGCACTAGATATTGCCCCCGTAGCCCCCAGCTTGATAAAGTCCGCGTTGTGGTACATCAGCAGCTCCCTCGCCACCTTTCTGGCTGAGTCAGCCCCGTTGACCTCCTTCCTTTCACCTGGTACCTTAGTCCTGCCCCCCGTGATTGTGATCATCTCGCCTGATACGTACAGCCTGGGGCCAAGGACCACCCCGTTGTTGATTGCATTCCTGACCGCGAACACCACGTTCCCGATACCACCGGCCTCCCCGAGGCTCGTGATCCCTATCTCCAGTGATTTTTTCGCATTCTCGACTCCCCTAATGGCCTGGTACTCGTGGGACCTCTTCTCAGGGTCCCCGTGCGGGTCGTACCTCAAGTGGACGTGGGCATCGATAAGCCCAGGCATGACGTACTTGCCCGAATAATCGTACTCATCACCGTAGCCAGTCAACGGCCTGTCAGATACCTCGACAATGACACCGTCTGATACCCCCAGATACTTGTCCTTGAGGACACTTCCATCGCCCACGACCAAGTTACCGGCGTAGACGCTCAAGCTTCCGCTCTTCATGGTATCCCATCAACTTTAACAAATAATAGTCCATCGAGGGTCGTTCCTAGATTTTATTAACAGTCTGGCGCAGTATCTTTGATCTGAGGCATTCTCATGAAGACCGCAAAACTGGCAATAATATTGTTTTTAATGGTGGGGGTTGTACCTGCCCTCGCACTGATCGACGACAACCCGAGGAACATACACCATACCTGGCAGAGCGATGACACGGCCCACACCATTGTTGTATCCTGGAAGGCCTCAAGCGAGGCGAATGGCGCCATCTATTACGATACGGTACCCGGTGACGCAACGCCTCAAAGTTACAGGTTCTTCGCCGAGGCCGTTTCACACAGTGCAGATGACATCAACGGAGTCTATCACGACGCGGAACTCACTGGGCTTGAGCCCGAGACGGTGTACTATTACATATGCGGAAGCCCCGAGACGGGATTCAGCGAGGAACAGAGTTTCAAGACCCTCTCCCTGGTCAGGGACCACGTAAGGTTCGTGGTCGGCGGAGACAGCAGGACAAACCCTGACCTCAGGGACCTCGTTTCGACTGTCATGGCCCAGTACGGCCCGGAATTCGTGCTTTTCAACGGTGATTTCGTCAATGATGGTGATGAGGATGACCAGTGGGACGATTTCTTTGACCAGGCTGAGCAATTATGGGTTACCCCAGAGGGGTACGTGATACCCATTGTGTCAGCTATCGGAAACCATGACGGTGGATCGAGTAACTACGGTGAACGTCTCGCGCTTCCAGGTAACGAGGAGTGGTACAGCCTTAACTTTGGCTCAGATATCCACATAGCCGTACTGAACAGCGAGTCAACTGTGGAGGGCTTTGACCTCCAGACCGAGTGGCTTCGCGCGGACCTAGAGAAACATAAGGAGTACACCTGGAAGTTTGTGCTCCTACACCGAAACATCCTGAAAAACTATCACGACGTGTGGCTTACAGGGGTCAACAGGTGGGTGGCAGTCCTCGACGAGTACGATGTAGACATCGTCTTCTCCGGCCACAGCCACAACTACCAACGATCCGCGCCGGTGAACTGGACTCTATCTAGGACCGAAGCACAGGCATCCTACGACGAGGGGATACTGTACCTCACCAGCGGCGCGTGGGGTGCTCCTCTCTACGAGACGGTTGACGGCTGGTGGGTGGAATATACTGAATCCAGTCTTCACTTCACATTGATTGACATGTACACAAATGGGACGTTAAAGCTGCAGGCCATTGACTCGACAGGGGAAGTATTCGACAAATTGGTGCTCAACAAGGACTTTCCCGACGAAAACACGGTCCTGGCGGAGAGACTTATCAATTTAAGGCAGGAGAATGAAGCCCTGGATCAGAGTGTAGATACACTGAGAGACGAAAATGAAGAACTGACCATATCCGCAGCGGAACTCGCCCAGGAAAACGAGGCAGCGATACAGGCGCAAGACCAAAGAATTGTCGAACTTGAGGACCAGGTCAACACTCTCGGAGAAGATTTGGAGACTGAACAGGAACTGGTCCAAATATTACAGTCCACAGTTGATGGGCTTGAATTCCAGTTAGATATCCCCGTCGAAACTCCGAGTCAATCTAATCCGACATTCTTCCTAATCGTCGGGCTCATCGCGGGAGGCGCGGTATCAATGCTCATATTGAAGAAACGATAAGGTCCCTCGGAATTATTTTATCCCCGAACGGTGTATTTCTTGCATATTCGGTGTGTAAGAAATGTCTGAAGAATACGACGTGATAATCAAGGACGCTCAAATCATTGACGGAAGTGGCAAGAAAGCGTACAAGGGATCAATAGGCGTCAAGGGTGACAAGATCGCCGCTCTGGGCGATGTCAAGGGAGACGCTGTGAAAATTGTTGATGCCAAAGGGCTCTTCGCGAGCCCCGGTTGGATCGACGCCCACAGCCACGGCGACACAACCCTGCTGTTCTTCCCCAAAGCGGAGAGTTACATTATGCAGGGGGTCACCAGCTTCGTTGGCGGCCAGTGCGGCGGAAGCGTGGGCCCATACGGCGATTGGATGAACTTGCCAGGTATATCCGCCCAGTACATAGACGACCTTGAGCCCCACAAGTACTACCCAAAGAAGAGCCTGTTCCCCAAAGAGCAGGTCAACGAGATCATGGACAAGTACTTCGACTGGACCATCGACTGGGATACCCTGGGAGGCTGGTTCAAAAAAGTCGAGGAGGTCGGCGTCTCGATGAACGCCGTACCCCTAGTGGGTCAGGGCACAATCAGGTACAATGTCATGGGCAACGACTACAAACGCCACAGCACCTGCGACGAGCTGGCTGAGATGAAGGTCCTCATCAAGCAGGCACTTGACGAGGGAGCCGTCGGTCTCAGCAGCGGGCTGGACTATGACCCGGGCGTTCAGGCGCATATGGACGAGATCAACGAATGCGTATCCGTTCTCAAGGACTACCCCAACGCGGTCTACGCGCCCCACTGGAGGAGGACGGGGAGGCGTAGGCAGGTTAAGTTCGGCGACACGAGGAGCAATAAGGTTGACGGGCTGTTAGAGTCCATCAACACATGCAGAGTAACGGGAGTTCCGACAAACATCGCGCACCTGACACCCGGCTGGAGACTCACCCCCGAGGGCAACGACTACTTGGAGGAGCACAACATACGTGCAACCCTCAAGTACTTCGATGAGGCCATCGCCGAGGGCATGGTACTCACCTTTGACAGCATGCCATGGTTCCTAAGAGCAGGCTTCGACGTCATGCCCTACCTCAGCAGCATCCTTAACCCGTGGCTCAAAGAGTGCGGCAGCAGGGAAAAGTTCGCGGAGTGGCTCAAGGTGGCGGATTACCGCGAGGAGATCATTGACGCACTCAAGAACGGCAAGTGGTACATCAGACTGGCCTACAACCCCAACACGAACCCCCAGTGGGCCGAGAACATCTGGATCAGCGGCCACAAGGACTCAAGTCTAGTAGGCAAGAACCTGGCAATGATTGCTGCAGAAAGGGACTCGGACAAGATTCACACATGGTTCGACCTCATCTGCGAGGACCCTGACGCCATGGGCTATGCCGCGGGGACAGCGGACACCGGTAACTTCCCGTGGAAGCCATATAGGGCGCTCATGTTCCAGCACAAGGCTGGTAGTCTGAGCCTGGACCAGGCCGTCTTCGACGCTGACTACAAGATGGAGAGGCCACCATACAGGAGGCCAGGAAGAAACGCATTCGGCGCCTTCCCCGGCTTTATCAACCAGATGGTCAAGGATAGTAAGATCTTCACCCTGGAGGAGGCCATCTATAAGATCAGCACCGCCGCGGCCGAGCACCACAACCTGGAGGGATTGGGCACAATCACGCCGGGCAGCTATGCCGACATCACGGTGTTCGACTACGACAAGCTTGAGGTGGTTGGTACACCTGTCGAGCCAAGCCAGCACCCCAATGGAATCGAGTATGTCTTCGTGAACGGCGTGGTCGTAGTTGAGAAAGGCACGCACACGGGCGCTACACCCGGTAGAATCGTGAAGAGGGTCTAGCCCTCACCTATTCTTTTTTATATAATCTATCGTCTCTTTCAAGAATTTCTCTGTCTCGGGTTTTGGGATTATTGCCCCTATTACGTCCTTCTTGCCGCCAGCGTTGAACCCCAGTTCCTTGGCACGGGTTATCAGGCCGCGGTAGTCAACAGTACCACTCCTGCTATACATCTGGTCCAGATCATCAAAGAAACCGGTGTTTACCACGACTGTGTCCATGCCAGTCCCCCATGCGAGCCTTCTTGTCACCTGAGAGATGATGGCGAAGGGGGTGTCAAGCCACTTCAATTGGACGCCCCCGACCTCCTCGGGGGGCTCTGCAAGAACCCTGTCAATCTTTTCATCCAGATTAACGAGGTTTGACCTCCACTTCTCGTTTCCGAGGATATCCTCCCTTGTCCTGTACTGTCTGAGTAAGTGAGGTGACTCTGCAACCGAGTCCCTGTCTCCAACCTTGTAGTTGGAGTCGATGCGATAGACCAGCTCAAGTAGCTCGTCGAACGAGACGCCGTTCTCAGTCATGTACTCTTGCACGATACCCCAAAACGGAGGGTTGTCCTTGATCTTCTGCTCCTTGTCTCCTATGAATCCCATGAGGACATGCAGTCTCATTGGTAGTCCAAGATGTTCCTTGATTACCCACGTGTTTGACGGGTAATCGCTTTCTGACGCGCCGTGTGCCACCGGATTGATGTGGGTTATACCCTCGATAGGGTCCTGGTGGTGGTGATCGAACATGATGACTTTTGCATGCTCGGCTATCGCTTTGACGTTACCAGCAGGCAACGCCATATCGCATATGATGATGTTGTCAAAGCCCCTAGCATACTCAATGTGGTCCTCCGTCAGGTAGAAAGTGCCAAGAGGCGGTGTCCACGTCTCGACCTTCCTTTCACCCAGTTGCTCAAGGATCAGGGCGGCGGAACAGAGGCCATCTGTGTCCCAGTGGTGGATGATAAGGATTGAGCCGTTAAGCCCGAACATGGCTTCAAAGTTGATATCTGGTTATTAAAACGTTAGCCGAAGCTCTGCTCCACGGTGAACCCGACGTTCTCGACCTTGACGTACAGATGGACCTCATCCATGGGGTACGCCCCTTCAAGCATGTGCCCGTAGTTGTTGAGAATAAGGTACCAACGGTCGGTCCTGGGGATCGTGAAAAGTATATTCGAGTAGGTAATGTTCAGAGCCTTTGCGTTGTCGTAGGCGTAGAACTTAACCTCTGTCCCGTTGAGCCACCCGTCGAACTGCAGCTTCTTCCTCTCCTCCATCACAAAGTAATCAATGGGACCTCCTCCATCAAGGACACTCACCGTGATGTTCAAGTTATCACCGCGTCGAACTTCGAACATGAACATCTCATATTTTCCCTTGTCAATCCACAGCGTGGTCTCAAAGATGACCTCAACCACCGATGTCATGTTCTCATCCGTCTCGTTGAAATCAATGAACTCGCCGCCTTCGTATGTCGCCAGCAAGTTCCAAAAAATAACAAGCATTACAACTATCACTATGCCTGTTACCATGGGAGAGAGTCGCCTTCGCCTCCTCCTAGTCCTCTGTCTCCTGCTCACGTTTTGAAATATCGTATCCCGCGATTAAAAATGCGTGCATAGAAGGTAAACGTCAAATTCGCTCAATGATATATTTGAATGATATTTATGAACGCGAAGCAGTCACTCCAACAGAGACGAAACGCGATCCTGGAGGAAGTCCAGGCAAGGGGATACGAAGCCGTGGTCTTCTTCAACGAGGTAATCAGGCAGAACCCCAGCAATACCATCTACGCGATGCCCGGAGCCCTGGGGGACGAGCACCAGACCCTGGTCCTGGACGCGAACAGAGATTCCACCCTGGTGATGCCCCACTGGGGGGCGGAGAGGGTTCGATCCTCAGGTGAGTTCAACGAGGTAATCGCCGTCAAGCAGGAGAAGGGCCACCACATCAAGGGCACCCTTGAAGCGTTGAAAAAATACCCCAAGGACAAGATTTGCTTCGACCTGTCAACTGTATCCGCCCAGATGTGGTTTAGGATAGCCGGCGAGCTGGGCATCAGCCCCGCGCCGGAGGCGGACATCAGCGACCACGTGTTCAAGCTGAGGGCCATCAAGGACGAGTACGAGATCGAACAGATCTGCAAGGCCATCGAGATCACAGAGACAGCGTTCCACGTACTCATCGAGGACACGACACCAGGGAAGAGCGTCTCGGACCTGAAACGTGAGCTTGACTCCAATATGATCGAGCTGGGGGCATACGAGTTCAGCTTTGACAGCAGCATCGGGTTCATCAAAGGGAACAACACTCCGCACCTTAAACACGGCGACGCCTTGAGCCTAGACGTTGGGGTCAGGCTGAGGAATGGCTATTGCAGCGACATGGGCAGGAACTGGCACGTGACCTGGGAGAAATCAACCGAGAACTATATGGAGAGGGCCATGACAGCCCAGGTGGATGCAATCAACAGGATCAAGCCCGGTATGACCGGCAACGATGTCCTGGACATAGCCAACGAGCTCAACAGGGAGCTTGGCTTCAAGGAGACTGTTCGCACCGGCCACCAGATAGGGCTTGACGTGCATGACTATACCATGCCATACTCTCCCAGCTTTGGGCCGATTGAAACTGACAACCAGCCATTGAAGCCCGGCATGACCCTAACCTACGAGCCCAACCGGCGTGACCCTGAGACAAATTACCGCGGCCACATCGAGGACATCATCCTGATAACAGAGAACGGGGCCACCTGCCTCAACGAGATGCCCTACAGAATCACGTGGTAGTTTCACTCCACGGGTTTTTTCATCTACCTAATCATGCATGTGGATTACCTTATTAAACTCAGAAAAACGGGCGTAAAACCCGTTTGGTTAAATAACCGGGATTTTACACGACCTGGCGTATGCCGTCTATGAGTTGAGCGATGTCCTCCACGGTGTTATAGAGGTGGGGTGAGACCCGTATCAGTCCCAACCTGACGCTGAGCTCAACCGGCCTTTCCAAGTTCCTCAATCTGTTGTTGATCTCTCTGCTGTCCCTTCCTTCGATCTTGAAGGTCACTATGGGGCCGTGCTCGTCAATGGTGATGATATCAACACCTTCGATTTGCCCCAGTTCTTCCCTCAGAATCCCATCCAGCTTCATGTCGTGCTCGTATATTTTGTCGATCCCGATATTGCGCAGGTATTTTATCGACTCAACCATCCCCAGCTTGACGCCGTACGCGCTAGTGCTATACTCAAATTTTCTTGCTGTGGAGGGGTAATTGATGACATTTGGATCAAAGTCCCATATTTCCTCCGCGGTACGCCACCCGACAAACAGCGGGGTGAGCTTATCGTACAGTTCTTTTGATACGTACGCCATTCCCGTCCCGAACGGGGAACACAGCCATTTATAACTGCCAGTGATGTAGGCGTCAATCTGCAGCTTCTTGACATCAAGGGGTATGTACCCAGCGGCTTGTATACCGTCTACAATCACCATTGCGCCGACCTCGTGTGCCCTTTCTGAGATCCTCTTGATATCATGTACCTGACCCGTCAGGTTCTCAACATGTGTGATAAACACCGCTTTGGTAGTGTCATCTATCTCTTCAAGGATGTCCTCCACTGGAACATGCCAGTCAACGGCACTGACCAGCTTCGTCGTGATCCCTTTCTCCTTCTGGGCCATCCTCAGCGCCGGATACGTGACCGACGGAAACTCAATATTTGTTGAAATGAGTTTTCCCTTATCCAGCTCAAGGCTCCAAGCGATGCAGTTCAACGCCTCCGATACGCTGTTGAATACTGCCACATCCTCGGGTGAGCAGCCGAAAAGTTTCCCACCCTCGTCTCTGAGCCCATCATAGACCATGTCCTCTTTCTCCTCACTCAGGGTCTTTGTTCCCCCTCTGGCGATTTCCGCTGAGAAGCTTGTTGAAAAATCGATGACAGATTGGGGGACTGGACCAATGCTTGCCGCGTTCAGGTAATTGAGAGTGTTACATATCGGGAAGTCGTCTGATAGGTCATTTAGACTCATTTTCTCACGCCCAAGGATTGAATCGGAAGTTACATAAAACTTTCCCAGCGCCTTGTGATAATTAGAAAAAGGTTCGAAATACAATATTAGCTGTCCACTCAAATCAATTAATGAGTCATCGGACAAGAGTTCATCAGTTTGATGAAAAGTAATTAAACACGCGAGACCGCATACTCTCCCGTGCAACACTTTGACAGTTGATATCGTCATAAAGAATGGGTTAATGGTTCTTCCATCGGGCATCACACAGGGCTCCCTTGTGATCGACGACGGCAAGATTATAGGTATTCTCAAATCAAGCGAGCCCAAGGCGGACAGGGTAATAGACGCCATGGGCAAGGTGGTACTCCCCGGCATGGTAGACATGCACGTCCATCTTAGGGACCCAGGTTTCCCAGAGAGGGAGGACTTTGAGTCAGGGACAAGGGCAGCCGCTGCTGGTGGAGTTACCACCGTCATCGACATGCCAAACACTGTACCA